>OBZR01000847.1_pt1 | contig 14656 bp, 15 predicted proteins | sample 1495541 | NCBI WGS metagenome assembly OBZR01 (sample SAMEA2580240, study PRJEB22360) | human gut metagenome | biome: human gut; feature: human-associated habitat; material: faeces | place: Denmark | collected 2008/2010 | reverse complement strand
GACCAGAGTACCGCCGAGGCCGTCCTGACCACCCGCAGCGTGGAGCTGTGGCTGCTGGAGGATATGACCGTCACCGCCGTTGCCAGCGTGTCCGTGGTCTGCGAGGGCGGCGCGTATGTGGCCGAGTACCGGGAGAACCTGGGCGACCCGTGGACCAGTGGCATGTGCCTGGACCTGGAGGAGCTGACGGACCGGCTGGACAAGCTGTGCTGGCCCGTCCATGAGAATGAGATTCCCGTTTACGAGCTGTAAACGGCGGGAAAGGAGCGAAAAAAGGCAGTTCTCCCGGCATGGGAGCTGTAAACAATAGCAAAACCTTTTCGGCGGTCTCCCTCTCCGGGGGGAAAGACAGTTCCTGTCTTTTACTGCTGATGATCGAGAAGGGCCTGCCCATCGACTGCGTACTCTACGCCGACACCGGCATGGAGTTCCCGGAGATGGAGGCCCATATTGCCAAGCTGGACGATTTCCTTTACCAGGAGCGCGGCATCCACATCACCACCCTGCGGCATCCCCACGGCTTTGAGTGGCTGATGTTCGATGTTCCCCAGCAGCAGAAGCGGGCCATAGAGCGCCGTATTGCTATGGGTCAGCCTCTGACTGGCTATGGCTGGCCTGGAATGAAAGTGCGCTGGTGTACCGGACAGCTGAAAACGCACCTCATTACGAAAGAGGTCAACCGGCTGAAACAGGAGCAAAACCCCCTGCACCATATCGGCATTGCCGCCGATGAAGCACACCGCTGCAAACCAGATGAACATAACCGTTATCCCCTGGTGGAGTGGGGCATCACCGAGGCCCAGGCCCTCCAGCTCTGCTATGACCGGGGCTACGATTGGGGCGGGCTGTATGAGATATACCACCGCGCTTCGTGCTGGTGCTGTCCCCTCCAGCGCATTGACGAGCTGCGGAAGCTACGCCATCACCACCCGGAATTGTGGGCGCGGCTGCTGAATATGGACAACCGGGCGCGGGCCATGTTCGGCCCCGGCCCCTTGGGGCAGTTCAAGCAGAATTGGAGTGTGGCGAGGCTGGAAGAACGCTTCGCCCGCGAGGATGCGGCGGACACCGCATAAGTCAAAATCTACTGAGGAAGTGAGTGAAGAATGGCCGTCTATCGTGTAGAACGGACGCGGGATTACACCGTGATGTCGAACCATCACTTGAAGGACCCCGGCCTGTCGCTGAAAGCAAAGGGGCTGCTGGCGATCATGCTGTCCCTCCCGGACGACTGGAATTATTCCACGCGGGGCCTCGCCGCCATCTGTAAAGAAGGCGTGGAGGCCATCGGGAACACCTTGAAAGAGCTGGAGCGGGCGGGCTATGTGGTGCGCCGCCAGCTGCGGGGAGAGCATGGGCGTGTGGGCAGCGTGGAGTACACCATCTACGAGAAGCCCCAAACGCCGCCACCGGCCCCCTCCGGCCCGGATGTGCCCTCACCGCCCACGGGTCCGCCGGATACGGCTTCACCGTGTACGGGTTTCCCGGATACGGTAAAGCCGGACACGGTTCTCCCGGATGCGGATGTGCCGGATACGGAAAACCCGGCGCAATTAAATACTAAAAAAACTAATCCCCGTAAAAAACAAAATACTTATCGACCAAATACTCATTCATTCTGTCCCCAGCCCCCTCCGGGGCCTGGGTCCGCGCCTCCGGCGGAAGGAATGACGGAAGTGTATGAGAAGCGGGATGAGATTCGGGATCAGATCGAGTACGACCTGATTGCCGACAGCGCCAACCGGGAGCAGATCAATGAGCTGGTGGAAATCATGCTGGAGGTCGCTTTGTCCAGAGCGCCCACCATGAAGATCGGGCGGGATGCGGAATACCCCACCGCCCTGGTCCAGCAGCGGTTTGAGATTATCAACAGCAGCCATATCGAGAAGGTCCTGGACGGCATCCGGGAGAACACCACCCGCGTCTGGAACACCAGGGCCTACCTTCTGGCGGCGCTGTTCAACGCGCCCGCCACCACGGACAACCACTACACGATGCTGGTCAACCACGACCTCTACGGCGGCAGATAGCCGTCTTTTTCTTTACCCGGACACGGGAGAAAGGAGCTTCCCATGAAGCGACCCCTTGCTTACATCACCGCCGCCTGGGGCGGCAACGAGTACGAAAACACCGAGACCGCCGCCCGGTACTGCCGTCAGGTGTATGAGGCTGGCTATTCCCCCATCTGCCCCATCCTCCTCACCGCCCGCTTCCTCCAGGATGCGGTCCCCCAGGAGCATAAGGACGGCATCGACATGGCGCGGGACTACCTCCGGCGCTCCCGCGTCCTGGTGGTCTGCGGGCGGACTGTGGACGAGACGGTGAAAAACGACATCGCCACCGCCCAGCGCCTGCGGATCACCGCCACCACCCTGGACGGCATCCTCGCCGTCAAGCTCCAGGGGAGGTGACGGCCCATGCAGGAGGAAGTGGAGAACAGAACGCTGACGCTGATGGTCAACGGCAGCAAGTTCACCGGGCGGATGTTCAAAGCGGCTATCGCCAAGTATATGGCCCACCGGAAGGAGGTCAAGCACCAGAAGCAGCAGAAGCGGGACACCCCTGTGATTCCCCACGGCAGGCAGACAGTGAAGCAGCTGATCGGGCAGGACCAGGGCGTGTCCAACATTGAGCTGACCGACCCCTCCATCCGGGAGTTTGACCGCATTGCCCGGAAATACGGCGTGGACTATGCCATCAAGCGGGACCGGAGCAGCGACCCGCCCAAGTTCCTGGTGTTCTTCAAAAGCCGGGATGCGGATGCGCTGACCTCCGCTTTCAATGAGTACGTTGGGAAGAAGGTCAAAAAGGCTTCCCGGCCCTCGGTGCTGCAACGGCTGGCCCACTTTAAGGAGCTGGTGAAGAATACCGTTGTCAACCGGGAGAAGCGGAGGGAGCTGGAGCGATGAAGCAGATCAACGTGAAAAAGCTGGTGCTACTGAATCTGCCCTATGTGTTCCTCGGTCTGTATGCCACCAAGCTGGGGCAGGCGTGGCGGCTGGCGGCGGGGGCGGACGCCTCCGAGAAGCTGCTGCACATCATGGACGGCTTTGCCACCGCGTTCCAGTCCGCCCTGCCCAGCTTCCACCCCGCCGATCTGGTGGTGGGGCTGCTGTGCGGCGCGGCCCTCCGGCTGGCGGTCTACATGAAGGGCAAGAACGCCAAGAAGTACCGCCACGGGGCCGAGTACGGGACCGCCCGCTGGGGCAGCTCCCAAGATATTGCCCCTTATATCGCGCCCAAGTTCGAGGACAATATCATCCTGACGCAGACGGAACGGCTCACCATGAACAGCCGCCCCAAGGACCCCAAGACCGCGGGGTGGAAGAACGTGCGGATCGTCGGCGGCTCCGGCAGCGGCAAGACCCGCTTTTTTCTGAAGCCGAACCTGATGCAATGCACCTCTCAAAATTATCCAGTCTCGTATGTTGTAACCGACCCAAAAGGGGACATCGTGATCGACACCGGGAAATTGCTCCAGCGCAACGGGTACAGGATCAAGATTCTGAACACCATCAATTTCAAGAAGTCCATGCACTACAACCCTTTCGCCTATCTGCACAGCGAGAAGGACATCTTGAAGCTGGTGACGACCCTGATTGCCAACACCAAGGGGGAGGGCAAGGGCGGTGACGATTTTTGGGTCAAGGCAGAAACCCTTCTTTACACCGCTCTGATCGGCTACATCTACTACGAGGCCCCAAAGGAGGAGCAAAACTTCTCCACCCTCATTGAGTTCATCAACGCGATGGAGGTCCGGGAGGACGATGAGGAGTTTAAGAACCCCGTGGACCTGATGTTTGACGAGCTGGCGGAACGGGACCCCAATCACTTCGCCGTCCGTCAATATGCCAAATATCGCTTGGCGGCGGGCAAAACCGCGAAGTCGATCCTTGTGAGCTGCGGTGCGCGGCTGGCGGTGTTCGACATTGCGGAGCTGCGGGAAGTCACCGCCTATGACGAGCTGGAGCTGGACACCCTGGGGGACCGGAAAACGGCGCTCTTTCTCATTATGAGCGACACGGACGACAGCTTCAACTTCCTAATCAGCATGGTTTACACCCAGCTGTTCAATCTGCTGTGTGAAAAGGCCGACGACGTGTACGGCGGACGGCTCCCGGTGCATGTGCGCTGCCTCATTGACGAGTGCGCCAACATCGGGCAGATTCCGAAGCTGGAAAAGCTCATGGCTACCATCCGAAGCCGGGAGATTTCCGCCTGTCTGATCTTGCAGGCCCAAAGCCAGCTGAAAGCCATTTACAAGGACAACGCCGACACCATTGTTGGCAACTGCGACTGCTCCATCTTCCTGGGCGGCAAGGAACCGACCACCTTGAAGGAGCTGTCGGCCCAGCTGGGCAAGGAGACCATCGACACCTACAACACCGGCGAAAGCCGGGGCCGTGAGCTGTCCCACTCGCTGAATTATCAGAAGCTGGGCAAGGCGCTCATGGACGTGGACGAATTGGCCGTGATGGACGGCGGCAAGTGCATCCTGCAACTGCGGGGCGTGAGGCCGTTCCTCTCGGATAAATTCGATATAACCCAGCATCCCCTATACAAATACCTCGCCGACCATGACAAGAAAAACGCCTTTGACATAGCGCGTTTTCTGTCCACCCGGCTCAAACCCAGGCCCAATGAGGTCTACGACGTGTTTGAGGTAGATGTATCAGAGGAGGACCCAGGCTCCGAATAGGCGGGGCCAATCGGTTTGTGAAAACCGGGGGAAATGTGCCTTCAAAAATCTATCAATATTTTTCGGAGGTACTATATGGATTTCTTTAACTCTGCTGTTGATGTTTTGCAGACCCTCGTGATCGCTCTCGGCGCTGGTCTCGGTGTGTGGGGCGTTATCAATCTCCTGGAGGGCTATGGCAACGACAATCCCGGTGCCAAGTCCCAGGGCATGAAGCAGCTCATGGCTGGCGGCGGCGTGGCCCTGATCGGCCTGACGCTGATCCCCCTGCTGTCCGGGCTGTTCGGCTGATTTCTGGCCGCAGCCCCAATCCCCAGCCCCTCCCGCCTCCTGGCGGGAGGGGCCTCGAAAGGAGGGTAAGCCCCTATGGATTTCGTACTCGACGCAATCACGGAATGGCTCAAAGAGCTGCTGGTCAGCGGCATCATCGGGAATCTCTCCGGGATGTTTGACAGCGTGAATGAAAAGGTGGGGGACATCGCCGCCCAGGTGGGCGCGACCCCCCAGGGCTGGAACGGCGGCATATTCAGCATGGTGCAGAATCTGTCCAACACCGTCATTCTCCCCATCGCGGGGGCCGTCCTCGCCTTTGTTATGACGCTGGAGCTGGTGCAGATTCTCATGGACAAGAACAACCACCACGACATCGAATCGGCGGTTTTCTTCAAGTGGATATTCAAGACCGCCTGTGCCATTCTCATTGTCACCAACACCTGGAATATCGTCATGGGCGTGTTCGACGTAGCGCAGAGCGCCGTCAATCAAGCGTCCGGGGTCATCATCGGCAACACCAGCATCGACATGGCAGCGGTCCTCCCGGACATGGAGGCCCAGCTGGAGGCCATGGACCTGGGACCGCTGTTCGGCCTGTGGTTTCAGTCCATGTTTGTGGGCATTACCATGTGGGCGCTGACCATCTGCATTTTCATCATCACCTACGGGCGCATGATAGAGGTGTATTTAGTTACCAGCGTGGCCCCCATCCCCATGGCGGCGATGATGGGCAAGGAGTTCGGCGGCATGGGCCAAAACTACTTGAAAGCCCTGTTCGCCCTGGGCTTCCAGGCGTTTCTCATTATGATCTGCGTCGGCATCTATGCGGTACTGGTGCAGAGCATCGCCACCAGCGGCGACATCAGCGCGGCGATCTGGACGTGCATGGGCTATACGGTGCTGCTGTGCTTCACGCTGTTCAAGACCGGAAGCCTCGCAAAAAGCGTGTTCTCCGCTCATTAGCCGGTAATATCGTATGGAGGAAAATGTTTGAAAATCGGCCTGATAGATGTGGACGGGCATAACTGGCCGAACCTGTGCCTGATGAAGCTGTCCGCCTACCACAAGGGGCAGGGCGATACGGTAGGATGGTGGAAGCCCGCTGGTTGGTACGATATAGTCTACAAAAGCCGCGTGTTCACCGACACCTATTCCAAGGACAGCATCTATGTTGCCAACGCCGCCCAGGTAATCCGGGGCGGGACCGGCTACGGCCCAGGGCCGGACTTGCCGGAGGCTGTGGAACACAGCTGCCCGGACTACTCCCTCTATCCGCAGTTCCCGGATACCGCCTACGGCTTTTTGAGCCGGGGCTGTCCAAGGGCCTGCGGATTCTGTATTGTCAGCGGGAAAGAGGGGCGGGTCAGCCGTCAGGTGGCCGACCTGTCCGAATTTTGGAACGGACAGCGGGAGATCAAACTGCTGGACGCAAATCTGCTGGCCTGCATGGACCATGAGCGGCTGCTGGCACAGCTGGCGGAGAGCCGCGCATGGGTGGACTTCTCCCAGGGCCTGGACATCCGCCTCACCACGCCGGATAATATCGCGCTTTTGAATCAAATCCGCACCAAGGCGGTGCATTTTGCCTGGGACAACCCCGACACCGACCTGACAGCATATTTCCGCCGCTTTGCGGAGCTGACGAGCATCAAAAATGACCGGAGGCGGCGGGTGTATGTTCTCACCAATTTTGGCAGCACCCATGAGCAGGACCTTTACCGGGTGAACACCCTGCGGCGCATGGGCTACGACCCCTATATCATGGTTTATGACCGGCCCAGCGCCCCTCCCGTCACCCGGCATCTGCAAAGGTGGGTGAACAACAAGCGAATTTTCTATACTGTTCTCAATTTTGAGGACTATGCGCCACGAAAGGAGGCCCCCTGATGGCCTATGTACCCGTACCGAAGGACCTGACGAAAGTAAAAACGAAAGTCATGTTCAATCTCACCAAGAGGCAGCTGGTCTGCTTCGGCGGCGGGGCGCTGGTCAGCGTTCCGCTGTTCTTTTTGCTCAAAGGCCCGCTGGGGAACAGCGCGGCGGCGCTGTGCATGATCCTGGTCATGCTCCCCTTCTTCATGCTGGGGGTGTATGAGAAAAACGGCCAGCCCCTGGAGCGGATCGTGGGAAACATCATCCGCGTGTCCTTTCTCCGGCCCCGCCAGAGGCCCTACCGGACCCGCAACTTTTACGCCGTTTTGGAACGGCAGGAGCGATTAGACAGGGAGGTGCATCACATTGTCTACCCAAAAGCGGAAGCTCACCCGCGACGAAAAAAAGCAGATCGAAGCCGCCATCGCCAGGGCGAAGCGGACGGATAAAAAGGAGCTGTCCGCCCAGGACAGCATCCCCTATCAGCGGATGTTCCCGGACGGCATCTGCCGCGTTACCGACACCTTTTACACCAAGACCGTCCAATTCCAGGACATCAACTACCAATTAAGCCAGAACGAGGACAAAACCGCCATTTTCGAGGGCTGGTCCGACTTCCTCAACTACTTTGACAGCTCCATCCGCTTCCAGCTGTCCTTCCTGAACCTCTCCGCCTCCCAGGACGGCTTCTCCCGGAATATCGTCATTCCCTTGAAACAGGACGGCTTTGACGATGTGCGGCAGGAATACTCGGATATGCTGCAAAACCAGCTGTCCAAGGGCAACAACGGCCTCGCCAAGACCAAGTATCTCACCTTCGGCATCGACGGGGAGAACATCCGAACCGCCAAGCCCCGGCTGGAGCGCATTGAGACCGACATCCTCAACAACTTCAAGCGGCTGGGCGTCACCGCCACGCCTATGAACGGCGCGGACCGCCTGCGGCTGTTCCACGCCATCTTCCACATGGACGGCCAGGAGACTTTCCGCTTTTCCTGGGACTGGCTGGCCCCCTCCGGCCTGTCCACCAAGGACTTTATTGCTCCCAGCTCCTTTGAGTTCAGAAACGGGCGCATGTTCCGCATGGGAAAGAAGTTCGGCGCGGCCTCCTTTGTCCAGATCATGGCCCCGGAGCTGAATGACCGGATGCTGGCGGACTTCCTGGATATGGAGAGCAGCCAGATCGTCAATCTGCACATCCAGTCCGTGGATCAGGTCAGCGCCATCAAGACCGTCAAGCGGAAGATCACCGACCTGGACCGGGCCAAGATCGAGGAACAGAAAAAGGCGGTCAGGGCCGGGTACGACATGGACATCATCCCCTCTGACCTCGCCACCTACGGCAACGAGGCCAAGAAACTGTTGCAGGACCTCCAAAGCCGGAATGAGCGGATGTTCCTCGTCACCTTCCTGGTGGTGAACACGGCGGACAGCCAGCGCCAGCTGGACAACAACGTGTTCCAGGCTTCCAGCATCGCGCAGAAGCACAACTGCCAGCTGGTCCGGCTGGACTTCCAGCAGGAGGAGGGCCTGATGTCCTCCCTTCCCCTGGGAGTGAATCAGATCGAGATTCAGCGCAGCCTCACCACCAGCTCCACCGCCATTTTCGTCCCCTTCACCACCCAGGAGCTTTTCCAGAGCGGGAAGGAAGCCCTTTACTACGGGCTGAACGCCCTCTCCAATAACCTTATCATGGTGGACAGAAAGGCTCTTAAAAACCCCAATGGGCTGATCCTCGGCACGCCCGGCAGCGGCAAGTCCTTCTCCGCCAAGCGGGAAATTTCCAACGTGTTCCTCGCCACCAACGACGACATCCTGATTGCAGACCCGGAGGCGGAGTATTACCCCCTGGTCCAGCGGCTGGGCGGTCAGGTCATCAAAATCTCCCCCACCAGCAGGCAGTATGTGAATCCCATGGACCTCAACCTGGACTACTCCGACGACGAATCACCGCTTTCTTTGAAGGTGGACTTCCTCCTGTCCTTCTGCGACATCGTGGTGGGCAGCAAGGACGGCCTCCAGCCCATTGAGAAAACGGTCATTGACCGCTGTGTGCGGCTGGTCTACCGGCAGTACCTGGAGGACCCCCGCCCGGAGAATATGCCGGTGCTGGAGGACCTGTATAACCTTCTGCTGAAACAGGAGGAGAAGGAGGCCCACTTTATCGCCACGGCGCTGGAAATCTACGTCACCGGCAGTCTGAACGTGTTCAACCACCGGACCAACGTGGACATTGACAACCGGATCGTCTGCTACGACATCAAGGAGCTGGGCAAGCAGCTGAAACAGCTGGGGATGCTGGTGATCCAGGACCAGGTGTGGAACCGCGTCACCGTCAACCGGGCGGCGGGCAAGACCACCCGTTACTATGTGGATGAGTTCCATCTGCTCTTGAAGGGGGAGCTGGCCTCCTGGAGCGTGGAAATCTGGAAGCGATTCAGAAAGTGGGGAGGAATCCCCACCGGCATCACGCAGAATATCAAGGATTTGCTGGCTTCGCGGGAGATTGAGAACATTTTCGAGAACAGCGACTTCATCTACATGCTCAATCAGGCCGCTGGGGACCGGCAGATTCTCGCCAAGCAGCTGAACATCTCCCCCCACCAGCTGTCCTACGTCACCCACTCCGGCGAGGGCGAGGGGCTGCTGTTCTATGGCAACGTGATCCTGCCCTTCGTTGACCGCTTCCCCAAGGACACGGAGCTGTACCGGCTGCTCCCCACCAAGCCCCAGGAGGTCACGGTATGAAGCGCCAGCCCCGCCTCCAGTTCACGGATGCAGAGCTGTCCCCCAAGCTGAAACGGCACGTCCGGCGGGCGGAACGGGCGGCGGACAGGGCGGAGGCGGCGCGGGAGAAGATACCCAAGGACCGGAAGAAGCTCAAACGCCGGATGATCGAACAGCAGTCCGCCAAGACCCGCAAGGGCAAAAAGCACCTCTATTTCGAGGAGGTGGACCGGCCCAAGCCCCCCTCCAAGCTGTCCCACGCCGTCCAGTCCGCCCCCCTCAACGCCGCTTCCGTCCAGACCCACCGGAAAATCCGGGAGGCGGAACAGGACAACACGGGCCTGGAGAGCGCCCACCGGCTGGAGGGGGCGGCGGAGGGCGGGGTCCGTCTCGCGGCCTATTCCTACCGCGCCCAAAAGCTGCGGCCCTACCGGGAGGCGGCAAGGGCGGAGCGGCAGCTGGAAAAGGCCAACGTGAACGCGCTGTATCAGAAGCATCTTCACGATAACCCCCAGCTTGCCAGCAATCCCCTCTCCCGCTGGCAGCAGAAGCGGGCCATTCAAAAACAGTACGCCGCCTCTGTGAAGTCCGGCCAGACCGCCGCCGCCACCATGGAGAACACCGCCAAGGCCGCGAAAAAGGCGGCGGAGAAGTCCAGGGACACCGGCAATTTTATCTGGCGGCACAAGAAGGGCATCGGCATCATCATCGGCCTGCTGGCCTGTGTCAGCCTGCTGCTCAACTGCATGGCCTCCTGCTCCGTTCTGCTGGAGGGCGGTCTGACCGCGCTGGGCGGCTCCACCTACCCCTGCCGGGACGAGGACATGCTGGGGGCCGAGACCGCTTACGCCGGGATGGAGGCGGCGCTCCAGAATGAGCTGGACAACTATGCCAGCCTGCACCCCGGCTATGACGAGTACAACTTCGACCTGGACGAGATCAGCCACGACCCCTATGTATTGGTCTCCATCCTCACCGCCTACCACCGGGGGGAGTGGACGCTGGCGGAGGTGCAGGGGACGCTGGAAATGCTTTTTGACCGGCAGTACATTCTCACCGAGGAGATAGTGGTGGAGGTGCGCTACCGGACGGAGACCCGGACGGACAGCGAGGGCAACGACTACGATGTGGAAGTCCCCTACAATTATTACATCTGCAACGTGACCCTGGAGAATTTCGACCTGTCCCATCTGCCGGTCTACATCATGGGCGAAGATCAGGTCAGCATGTACGCCACCTACATGGCGACCCTGGGCAACAGGCCGGACCTGTTCCCCACCAGCCAGTACCCCAACGCCTCCCAGCGGGAGGACTATCTGGACTACGACGTACCCCCGGAGGCATTGGAGGACGAAACCTTTGCCGCGGTGCTGGCCGAGGCGGAGAAGTACCTGGGCTACCCCTACGTTTGGGGCGGCAGCTCCCCGGCTACGTCCTTTGACTGCTCCGGCTTCGTCTCCTGGGTCATCAATCACAGCGGCTGGAACGTGGGGCGGCTGGGGGCCAAGGCCCTGTGCAATCTCTGCACCCCGGTCTCACCCGCCAACGCCCGCCCCGGCGATCTGGTGTTTTTCATCAATACCTACGACGCGCCGGACCCCAACGCACCCACCCATTGCGGGATTTATGTGGGCAATAACATGATGATTCACTGTGGAAATCCCATTTCTTACGCCAATTTGAACAGCAGTTACTGGCAAAATCATTTTTATTGCTACGGGCGACTGCCCTGAGAGGAGAGATGCAATATGAATCCGAAAATCAAAAAAATCGACAGCGAGTATGAGAAGAACGCCGCCAAGATCACCGAGCTGCAAACCCGCCAGCGGGAGCTGGAGAAGCAGCGCCTGGAGCTGGAAAATCTGGACATTATCGGCATGGTGCGGAGCATGGGCCTGACCCCCGACCAGCTGGCGGCGCTCATCCAGGGCGCGAAGTCCAATGAGAAGAAGGAGGAACCCGATTATGCGTAAATTCACAAAGCACATCCTGTCCGTCCTGCTCTGCGTGGCGCTGTGCTGTACCGCCCTCTCCGTCCCGGCCTTTGCCGCCAGCGGGGAGACCTCCCAAGAATCGGGACAAGCCGAGGCGGGCGGCAGCTTCACTATCGACCTGGACAGCCTCTTTGCCATGCTGTTCTCCGGGGAGGCGGACACGGCCTTTTCCTACGGCGGCAGGGAGTGGACGCTGGAGGATGTGGAGCGGGCCTTTGCCAGCCTGGAGGCGGACAGCACCGACGACACCGCCGAACCGGACCGGATTGGCACAGTGGTTACAGGCGGGTCCCGGCTGAATCTCCGCTCCGGCGGCAGTACGGACTATGCCGTGATTGGGCAGCTGGCCCCCGGCGATCAGGTCCAGGTGCTGGGGGAGGAAAACGGCTGGTACGAGGTCCTTATCACGGAAAAGAGGGGCTATGTCTGCGGCAAGTATCTGAATGTGGCGGAAGTCCCCCCAACAGCAGGCGGGGACCCCGGCCAGCTGGATGAACAGTCCCTGATGCTGTTTCTGTCCCTGATGATGCAGGGCATGACCGGCGGGGCGGGCAGTACCGGTGCACTCACCCCGGAGGGCAACCTGACGCTGGTGGACGATCTGAACGGAAACGCCCCGGAGGAAAAGCAGTTTATCACCGTTGTCACCAAAAGCGGAAACTATTTTTACATCATCATTGACCGGGCGGAGGACGGGGAGAACACCGTCCACTTTTTGAACCAGGTGGACGAGGCCGACCTGCTCTCGCTGATGGAGGACGGGGAACCGGCCCCGGCGGTCTGTTCCTGTTCGTCCAAGTGCGCGGCGGGGGCGGTAAACACCTCCTGCGCGGTCTGTTCCGTCAATATGAGCGAGTGCGCCGGGAAAGCGCCGGAACCGGACCCCGACCCGGAGCCGGAGAAGCCGGAGCCGCAGAAAAAGGGCGGCAATACCGGCCTGCTGGTGATCGTCCTGGTGCTGGTCCTGGCGGGCGGCGGCGCGGTGTACTATCTGAAATTCATGAAGAAAAAGCCGGAGGCCAAGGGCAGCACCGACCTGGACGATTACGACTACGGGGACGAGCTGGAGGAGGACGCTGACCCGGATGCAGAGGGAGACGGGGAGGAATGAAATACTTCACGGACCGCCCCATGGAGCGGGTGATGATGCAGCTCCCCCGCGCCCAGCGTGACCGGCCCCCGCACCAGCCCCCGGAGGGCCACCCCTGCCACGGATGCAGGCGGTACGGCGAGGGCTGTGTCCTGCCCTGCTATCGGGGCGTGAGAGAGCCGCCGGTATAACGGTTATCTGTCGCTCTCCGTCTCAATGATGCCGTACTCATAGAGGATATTTTCCTTTGCGTTGGGAGGGGACACAACGCCGCCCATATAGTATTGATACCGCTTTGTACGGCGAAAATCTTCCATTTCTTCCGGGGCATAGGCCCAGGTTTCGCAATGCTCATACTCTGGAAGTCCGGCGAGGTCATCGCATACCACGTCGATCACTGTATCGGTCACAGCGTCGATGTCCTCGCCGTACTCAACGCCGACCAGCTCATGCTTACCTAAATCCCGGTCAATTTTTCCGCCCTTTAACGAACGGTACAGCACAAATTTTTTCATAAGACACCTCGCAATATGTTTGTCCTTCTATTGTACTCCATCCTTTTATCCAAAACAATCCATAATTTTCGAGCGGCTTCGACAGGAATCGGGGCCGCTCCCTGTTTAGAAGGGAGTGATTCTTATGTATCAGCTGGTGATTGCGGAGAAGCCGTCGGTTGCCATGAGCATTGCCAAGGTGCTGGGGGCCACGGCCCGGAAGGAGGGCCACATGGAGGGCGCGGGCTGGCTGGTGAGCTGGTGCGTGGGGCATCTGGCGGAGCTGGCCGAGCCTGCGGTGTACGACCCCCGTTACGGCAAGTGGCGGCGGGAGGATTTGCCCATCCTGCCGGAAAACTGGCGCTTCAACGTCGGCCAGGACAAGCGAGGCCAGTTCGACACCCTGCGGACCCTGCTGCGCCGGGAGGACGTGTCCGAGGTGGTGAACGCCTGCGACGCTGGCCGGGAGGGGGAACTGATTTTCCGCACCGCCTACCATCTGGCGGGCTGCACCAAGCCCATGAAGCGGCTGTGGATCTCCAGCATGGAGGACGGGGCCATCCGGGAGGGCTTTGCCAACCTCCGCCCCGGCAGGGACTATGACGGCCTCCATCAAGCGGCCCTGTGCCGTCAAAAGGCCGATTGGCTGGTGGGCATCAACGCCACCCGCCTGTTCTCGCTGCTGTATAACCGGACGCTGAACATCGGGCGGGTGATGTCCCCCACGCTGGCGCTCATTGTCCAGCGGGAGGCGGAGATCGCCGCCTTTACCCCGAAGCCGTTCTACACGGTGGAGCTGGACTGCGGCGGCATGACCGCCACGGGGGAGCGGATCAGCGTCAAGAAAGACGCTTCCGCCCTCGCCGCCTCCTGTGAGGGCAGCGCCGCCGCCATCCAAACGGCGGAACGCCGGGAGCGGTCCGAAAAGCCCCCGGCCCTCTACGACCTGACCACCCTCCAGCGGGAGGCTAACCGCGCCCTGGGCTACACCGCCCAGCAGACGCTGGACTATCTCCAGGCCCTCTATGAGAAGAAGCTGTGTACCTACCCCCGGACGGACAGCCGGTTTCTGACGGACGATATGGAAAGCGCCGTCCCCGCCCTGGTCTCCGCCGCCGCTGCCGTCTGCGGCCTGGACGCGCCGGGGGAGGTGCTGGCCTCCCAGGTCTGCAACAGTGGGAAGGTCACGGACCACCATGCCGTCGTCCCCACCAAAAGCGCCGCTGCCGCCGACCTCTCCGCCCTGCCCCTGGGAGAGCGGGAGGTCCTGCGGCTGGTGTCGCTGGCCCTGCTCCGGGCGGTCTGCCCGCCCTATCGGTATGCGGAGACCGCTGTGGTGGTGGAGTGCGCCGGTCACAGCTTCTCCGCCAAGGGGAAGGTCCTGCTGGACGCGGGCTGGCGGACCTATGCCGAGCTGCCCCAGGACGCGGCCCTCCCGGACGGATTGACGGAGGGGCTGGAGCTGCCGGGGGAGGGGGGCCGGGGCCAGACCGGCCATAGGGGGGAT
>OBZR01000841.1_pt1 | contig 14727 bp, 8 predicted proteins | sample 1495541 | NCBI WGS metagenome assembly OBZR01 (sample SAMEA2580240, study PRJEB22360) | human gut metagenome | biome: human gut; feature: human-associated habitat; material: faeces | place: Denmark | collected 2008/2010 | reverse complement strand
CCGCTGATTGCAAATATGGTAACTGTACACATCGGCATGAGCCGGGATGTGCGGTGCGTGAGGCAGTGGAAAAACATCTTATCAGTGATTCTCGTTATACTTCTTATCTGAATATGCTGGAGGATAAGGAGGAGGGGAAGTATCGGGCGGCATACTAATACTCACTAATATACAAGAAATTACAGATAAAAAATAAGCCAACTTTTTCTATAAGAATTAGTTGGCTTATTTTTTATCTGTAGTTTTTTATTGATCTCTCCAGTCTAAATTCAAATTTCCTGTAGTATGAAGAAGTACAGAAATAGGAGTACCCAAATCTAAATCAGACTCTGACTTCCAAATAGAGTTGCATTTACCAAGTGCAATATTCCGTATATCCAATACTTGGAAAGTTCCATCTTTGAAAGCAACTCCCAGACTATTAGACCTATAAGTATTTCCATCCATGGCAGCTATTTCACTATCAAAAGTAAAACTTACCAAACGAGGATTAGGAGTGGTTTCACTACTTCCCGCAAGAGGTGCTTTTCGATTATAAACATATAAGTTTCTTCCTTGTGCAATTAATGTACACCATCCATTCTGTCCCCACGGTAAAGTATAAATCACATTATCAGGATTGGTGAACAAGGAAAGTACATCATCGGGAATCTTTTCTATTGAAGCATCCACCTTTGCATCTTCACTATTTTTCTCCAAAGCCCAATCAGCTTCAGTTCCCCCATATTCCGTTTGAACTCCAAAATCATAAACATAGTATTCTCCGGAAACTATGTTTTCTACAATACATGAATAACGTGTTGCTGGTGGATAATCGTTTACATCACGTTTGTAAGAGTCAATACGGTGAATTACATAGTCTTTGCAAATATCATTAGCCGCAGGTACATTCTCATTCCAGTTTTTATTATCAGCGATTTTTTGAATCTTTCCTGAGACATAACTATTATCATATGAACTCTGAAAATCCCAAATTACCAAAAACCTTTTTTTGTTCTTGTCATACAGAAGGCAGAATGGTGTATTACATCCATAACTACTTGGCACAATATCTATATCTTTCAGCACCTCTCCCTCAAAAGTAACAGGGGTATTCAAGAAATACTCCGAATGAAAAAATTCAAAAGTCGATTTTACTCTTGAATATAATTGCCCTTTAGTATCACTTATGAAATCAAGCCGTTGCATAAAGAAAGCATCCTTCACTGAATTCTGCAAATCAGCTGGAACTGCACCATTGAACATATCTTGAAGCGTATAATCTACTTTTTTAAAACTTGAGCCTTCAACTTCAAATGTCTTGTCACCATCCAACAACATTATTTGATTCTTATAATCAATGCCTTGCCTACAATAGTGCTCAAAAAACTTAGCAGAATTTGCAGGAATAGCTTCTCCATTGTTTTCCAATCCAAATACATCTACCAAAGGAACATATATATCATTCCCATCCTCATCATAACTATTATATAATAAATGAAGATATTTCTTTCCAGCCTTATCCGCTAATACCAAATAACCATCTACTTCATATTTTCCGATAATTGAGAATGATGCAGCAACTCTATATTGTATATCATTATCTAAATCTGAAACTTCAAAAATCAAATTATCAGAAAATTCTTCTGTATATCGATCAGCTACCCAATTCAAGTTCCGTTCAGTACTAATTACATCACCCTCCAATATCCACTTATATGCCAAATGTAAATCAGGCATATCCTTAGATAATGTGATAGTAGGAGTTATTTTCAGCACATACCCTAAAGTTATGTCTTTTACATCACCAATATCTAATGTAATTTTAACCAGATCATTGTAATCATAGTTACCTTTATCTTCATAACAACCAGATAATAATATGGTCGTTATTAAACTTATCAAAAATATTTTTATCGTTTTCATTTGCAATCATTAATTAACAGCAACAATAATCGGATCACCATTTTCCTCAGTCCACTCAGGATGCAATAGCAGGTCACTCTTAAACTCAAGCGCTAATTTACGCAGCTCTGTAAAGTCTAAATCTGATAAATCCGAGATCCCTGTACTCATTATAAAGTAACTGTATTTAGCATTACTATATTCCCCGAGGAAGTGATTGGTGATACGGTCATCCCACCATTCCGGTTTGCTGATGTTATCACTAAAAGTAACTTTTGCCGTAACAGATTCTGTAGTCCACGTATCATCGCTTTGCCCCATATACTCTGCTATACCAAAATTCTCATTCGGAATCAGACGAATAGTCAGTGTAACTTCATTACCTGCTTTCAAGTTTTCAGTTCTGTGAATAGCAATTTTTATCACATCTTCAAACACACCGGCATGAAAGACCTGTTCTGGTGGCAATGTATAGTCTCCAGGTAATGCAGTCGTAGACTTTTCATCATTCACGACTTCTACCAAAAAAGTTTTGTCTTCGGTTAGTTTTTGTCCCGCCAGTTTTACAGGAAACTGAATTTCATAATCATCCATTCCTAAATGATGTTGAAAAGAAAAGGTCACAATATTTACCTCATCCGCTGTAGGGATATAAAGATAGTGTGATGATAGATTATACTCAGCCACATCTTCTTTTTGGCAGGAGCAGAAAGCCAATAGAGCAAATATCTGCAAATATATTTTTTCTAACTTCATATATTTCTATTACTTTAAATAATTACAACGCTTCATTACTTGGAAGTGGTAACACAAATTTTTCTTCTTTGCCCATTCCAGGAGGAAGAATATTCAAACGTTTATAATAATAAAACAATTGCCCTTCTCCCATAAATTCTCTTCTCGCCTCGTCGATAACAGCAGTATTAAACCAATCTTTAGAGTTCCTGTCTATATTCTTGAAACAACCTCGTCCATCACGAATTTTAGTAATTTCTGCTAATGCAGATTCTTCATCACCTAAATGATAAAAATATTCAGCACGGATAAGATGAAGCTCACTCAAACGGAGCATTGGCAACATATCCTTTGCATACTGGAACAGTTTACCTCCCCCCGGATCCAAATTCTTATTGCAATAACTGTTACGTCCATCCTTTGAAATCAATTTATACCGGACATCTGATTCATCGCTAGCAAACCAGTCTCTCAAAGGATCATTTGCATTCAGATATAGCTTAGCGGTGGAGCGGTAATCTCTATAATCTTCACTCAACCTTTGACTGGACAAACAGAAAAGAATACCATCATAAAACTTCGTATTTCCATCGGCTGGAACACTATAAGGTGACGAAAATTTAAATATTCGATAATAATCACTTGGATAGTCGTCATACACATAAAGATTAAATATAGGCTCAGCTACTTCATAAGCCTCTTTATACATGCCACTATATAAATAAACACGAGACAACAATCCACAAATTGCATAATAGTTTAGGCGATATCCGCGATATGCAAAGAAAAGATCGGTAGGTTTCTCGTCCCCAGCCTCGAAACTATCGTCAGAATTCTCAAAACGAACAGAAGCCTGAAACCAAAGTTTACGCGGAATGTCAAACTCCCCCACCAGCTGCTTAGCTTGTTCCAAATCCTCACGAACCTTCTCCAGTATATCATGGTTAGTGGTATATTCCTGAAATTTGCATGGATATGTAGTTACATAGGGAATATGCTTGATATTATCATCCTTACCCGGAGCAAACAAACGAAGCATATCAAAATGAAGGAGCGCACGAAGTGCCAAAGCCTCACCTTTTATCAATTTTATTTCAATTTCACCCTTGGCAAACTTAGTTGGAGATTCATTTTCAAGACGTTGAATGATGTTATTACAATTTGCAATAGAATTATATGCTTTTGACCAAATGGCTTCTATAGTAGCATAGACTCCTTCCTTTTTATAGTCATACAAAGCAAAGTCATATTCCGAATAACCATAGGTAGCATTATATATTTGCCCCATCGCATCCAATTCCCCCCATGAGAGTACTTTGCCATACATCTCAGTAGTTGCCATTTGTCTATAAATTCCATTCAATGCATTACGATAACCGTCGCCTGTCGCAAACAAATCCGTTTCAGTAGTAGTATCTACTGGCTGAAGGTCAAGCCAATCATTACAAGAACTCAGCATAACCAAAGCCGAGAGTATTATAAAATATCTTATTTTCTTCATAACTTTCATCAATCTATATTAGAAACTTGCTTTCAATGAAAAATTCAATGTCCGTGAATAAGGATAGCTCAATCCACGTTCTTGATCAACAGAAGAACAACGGAAAAGCTCATTAGCTCCTACTTCAAAACGTAACATACTTAAATGTAAAGGTGCCACCAATTTTTGATCAAAATCATATCCCAAAGTGATAGAATTTAACGACAACCAATTGTAGTTTTGTACAAAACGAGAAGTTGGCTGAGTGGATCGAATACTACCCCCAGCTTGCATTCTCTTATATTTAACAACATCACCCGGCTTTTGCCAACGATCGGTTAATGCCCTTCTGTCCGCATTCTTTGCATAAATATCGATATCCTCTATTTTGTCAGCAAGTGTTTGGTTATAACGCTGTCCTCCCCATTCATACATAAAAGTAGCATAAAGACTAAAGTGTTTCCACTGTACATTCATGCCTAAACTACCTTGAGCATCCGGTTCAGTATTTCCAACAACAACTTGATCTGCTGAATTCCAAATATTTGTAACTTTTCCATCCGAAGTCAAATAAAGTTCATCTCCTGTAGCAGGATCAATCCCCAAGGACTTCATCCCAAAAATTGAGCTTTCAGAACCACCCTCAGTATATTTTTTATAACTTTTTGAACCGGTCCCATTGCGAGCCAGCCGTTGGTCCGTTGAATTTAAGAAAGCATCTACTTTAGCATTATAAGCTTTCAAGCTCTCCGAAATCTTTAATATTGTGTTCTTATTATGAGCCAAATTAGCAAACACAGCTACATACCAATCTTTTGTACGAAGTACATCTGCACGTATATCCAATTCAAACCCTTTATTTTCGATCTCACCCACATTATCTACATAAGTTGTAAAGCCTGTATGACTGGGAATCGTTACATCATTTATCAAATCAACAGTACGCTTGAGATAATAAGTACCTTTCAAATAAAGCTTGCCTTTAAGTAATCTCATTTCAAGCCCGGCATCAAACGTATTAGTTGTCTCCCAAGTCAGTTTTGTATTACCCAGCGCTAACAATGCTGCTCCATAACCAGTTTTATACCACTCACTTGACAAAATTTCATAAGTTGTCCGGGAAGCGTAAGGAGCAAAATTTACTTTACCTACTTGACCGTAACTAATACGAGCTTTTAGCTGATCAAAGAAACCCCAATCCTGCATAAATTTGTAATTATGGATATTCAGACCGCCACCGGCACTCCAGAAAGGAGCAAATTTATTATCCATACCAAATTTTGAAGAACCGTCCATACGAACACTGGCATCGAATAAATAAATATCCTGAAAACTATAGTTAATAAGTCCGGTAAAGCCAACCAAACGGGCATGTTCCTCGTTTTGGCTAGGTTTATTTACAATTTCCTGAGCATAGTTAGGAGAATGTAATGCACCCGACGGGAATCCACGATAATAAGCTGAAATGCTCTTACTACGATCATCCTTTATATTAATACCTACAGAAACATTAATATTATTCTGCTTGATAAAACGATTATAAGCCAAAGAAGCCTGCCAGTCAAAAGAGAAGTTATCTCCCGATCCTGTCGTTAATTCCCCTGAAGAAAGATTTGTCTTATCCAATGGAGTAGTATTTTTCTGTGAATGTGGATCCAAAAATCTCTCATTGGAATTAAACTGACGAGTAATACCCAAAGTACTTTTAAGCAAAAGATAATCTACAATATTCCACTGAACACTCAGATTATTAATCAACTCTTCATAAGATGACTTATCATAGCTTAGCAGACCTGCCTCATATAACGGATTATAGCGTTCTGTACTTGCTTCACTATGCCACATTTCCAAAATCTCCAGATATTTCCCATCTGCATCCTAAAAAACATCATAGGGCTGTTGTCTTGTATAATCGGCAAATGAACCATAAGGAGATTCTTTCGAATGACTTACATTATAAGTTGTATGGTTACGAACCTGCAATTTACCAATCCTGTAATCAATATAAGCACCGGCTCCCCAAACATCACGTGAAGATCCCTTCATCACACCGGCATTTGGACTCATATTCAGTTCTACTCCAAATCGTACTTTTTCCGAACCTCCATCTACATAAAGGCTATGATGAGCATTAAACGCAGTACGCAAAGGCTTGCTCAGCCAATAAGTATCTACGCCATTTTTAACATTATAAAGTTTCTTAGTATACTCTTGAAAAAGTCTCAAAGGGTATTTTGTTTCTGAATTATCACTGTTTGCATCATAACATCCAGTTAACCTCTCTGCTTCTAATTTTTCAGCAGCATTCATCATGTTATAGTCACTCAAATCCGGTGTTTCTATTTCACCGGTAAAGCTATATGCTACATTCAATTTGCCCGGTTTGGGAGCCACTGTTGTAATTACAATTACACCATTCGCTGCACGAGAACCATACATAGCCGTAGCAGCAGCATCACGAAGAATCGTAACACTTTCAATACGTGAAGGGTCAAAATCGTATAACTTTGTCACACTGATCTCAAAACCATCCATAATGAAAGTAGGTAGATTCGGATTATTCTTCAAAGATGATTTAGAGGTAACATCCGTTCCGCCTAATTCTTTGACTCCGATACCCGACTTTCCACGAAGATAGACTTCGGGCAAGGCATTCGGGTCAGAACCCCAAGTCGTATTCTCTGCAATACGGAAAGAAGGGTCAAAAGCCTGAAGAGCAGAAATAACATTTGTTTTGTTCACCTTCAGTAATTCATCTTTCTTAATAGTCACTGCATTACCCGTAAAACTTTCCTTACGGATATTGGCAAATCCAGTTACTACAACTTCATTTACTTCATTCACATCCTCTTTCATGTGAACTATAAGCTCTTTCTTTAAGTTTCCTTTTACCAATACTTCCTGAGTAACCATACCTATATAAGAAAATACAAATATGACATCCTCACGAGGAGCACTTAACATAAAGTTACCATCGACATCACAGACGGTACCACCCTGAACATCTTTTACCCTCACATTAACCCCAGGCAAAGAATGTCCTTCCATATCAGTTACCTTACCTTTTACTACCCGGTAACTATTATCCTGCACAGTGACTGTAACCTTTGTTTGTGCACTCATCGATAAGTTGCACACCAACAAGAATACCGCCAACAAGCAGAATATTACAAGAACTCGCTTTTCTCTCATAAATACTGTATTGTGTTTAGTTGTTAAATTTGTTATCCAATAAACTTGTTCCTAAATTATTATTTTTTGCGGCGACGCCACCAAGTGAATATATAGCCAGCCAACAAACCGACAGGAATAATTCCCATAAATAAAATACGTACAACGAGTAAAGCACCCTGACCGGAAATGGACATCTTGTCATCAGATGGATGAGGACGTTCATCATTTACAGGAAACTCATTATACGAAAGATCACGGAAAGTCTCTGTTATTAATGTAAAGTTAGAAGTACTCATATCATTTCGGCTGGTAGTCAGTTCACTGTTAGCCATACAGTCAGCATCACCACATACATAAATACGTTGTTTTTTGTCTCCTACCTGACGAGTTAAACGAACTACTAATGGAATAGAATCCGTTCTTTCTCCTGTTTCCTGATTTATTTCAGGTTTATCATCGACAAAATCAGTTGTTTGCAGTTCATTCCAAGCTTTTGAAGTAGTAGCAAATAAAACAGAAGACGTAAAGCCGCAACTGTCATTTACCGTAAACCCGACAGCACCAGGCATAGACAGTTTAGAGTCATATCTCGACATTACATAATAACCTCTGATATTTTTGATAGCTTCTTCTGTTGGATTCAAGAATAACTGGTTAGGAGCATATCCTTCTGTCTCTTCAACTATAGTCCCCGGCATAAATGTAATACCCAACCTCTCAACCAACGGATTCATAACTAATTGGCGACGCGGTTCACAAGCAATGATCATATCACCACCACGATCAATAAAGCGTTGAATCTTGGCTATTTCTTCCGGAGTATATGCCTCACGTACATCAGCTATGACTACAACATCTATATCTTCAGCAATATCAATTGCAGCTGTATCTGCCTTCAAATCTAAAGTAGTAACACCAAATCCCTGGTTTATTAAAGAATAACGAAAAGAAAGATTCTTAGCGAATGCACTATAATCACGTTCGCCACCTTTATAGATATCACGTTCACCATGTCCTGTCACAAAAGCAACAACAGGAGATTTTACAACCATAGTTTTCAATGCTGCCGTAATTTCAGCCTCACGAGGATCCCGCTGATTATCATCGTAAATACGCAAGAAAGCTTTCTGACCATTTTCGCGTTCAAACAGATAAACAAAACGGTTTCCTTCTTCTTCCAGATTGATACCTTTAGAACGGGTAATCTCCTTTATTTCCTCAGGAGAAAGAAACATTTCAAAGTCAAAATCATAATTATCACACATACGTTGAGCTATTTCCTTGTCGGTCATTCCCGGATACTGAGCATAAAGACGTGGATTATCTACATGATCGTAGTAATAAACATACTTCATTTTCATCTCCGGTTTGAAACGGATATAGTCCTCAAATTTACTCATTTCCCAATTTCGGCTCTTAGGCATCCCTTTGCTGAAATTATCATCCAGCAGATTTACATAGGTAGTAAGAGTCAACCCGCCATCCAATTTCTTCATAACTTCCTGACTAGGAGGAGTCAATGTATTTGCCTTGGTCGCTGTTGCATCATAATAACACATAAACTTCGGCTGGGAAGTAAAATATCCAACAAACAAAGTCACACACAATATGCCAGTATATTGCAGAACTTTACTGAATCCCTTAGTAGTAGTACGTTCAAACTTCAACTTCAATACAGAAAGCGATAAGAACAAAACAACCACAACAATAAAATAGAAAGCATCTTCACTACAGATCATACCATGAAGAAACTTATCCGAACGTCCTGCCAAAGACAACCAATAAGTCAGGTCACGAACAAAATCAATATCCTGTCCTATATTGTTCATAAAGTTCAAAATAGCAAGAACAGTCAATGTACCAACTGCCGCTACCACCTGATAAGCCGTCAATGTGGACATAAACAATCCAATCGCCGCATAAGCGCATACCAGCAAGAAAATACCCAAAATTCCTGTTAATGCAAAAGGATAATCAAAGTTCTCTACGATACATGCCGTATAAATGAAATAGGCAAATAAAATAGCAACCAGAATGCATGCATAAACCAACATAGAAAGATATTTTCCTATAATGATCTGAGTATTGGTTATAGGGGAAGAATACAGCAATTTGATGGAGCCACTACTATACTCTTTACTCATTAATCCCATGGTAAGCAATGGAATATAAAGGTACAAGTTGTTCTGCATATCAGAAAACACACCACTATAACCCAATAATAACGAACTTGTCAAATTATAGGGACGATAATTCAATGCCAGATAACGTAATTGATCGGAAATCAGGTCGGAAAAAGTGAGTCCGGCTTGAAACGCGAATATAATAAGGATTAACCATGCGACAGGTGAACAGAAGAGAGTATTCAATTCAGCCTTCGCTATTTTCCATATAGTTTTCATACTTATTTCTATTTTCAAAGTTTGTGTTTACTTCTTTCCTGAAAGACGAGCAAAAATCTCATCCAGAGAAAGACGCTCTAACTGAATCTCTTCCAACTGCCATCCATTAACAACACTAGCAGCAATCATTTTTTCTGTGATTTCTGCAGCATCTGCAAAATGAAAACGATAATGACGGTCACCTAAATCATCAACAGCCGTGATTCCAGGCAGTTTTTTCAATATATCCATAGCAGGAGCATTTCCTAAAGTAACAGTAAAAGAAGTAGGAGCAACATAATTATCAAAGTTATCCATACTTCCGGAAAAGACTACTTTGCCATGCTCAATCATACGAATTTCGTCGCATGTAGCCTGTACCTCGGGCAAAATATGTGTAGAAAGCATCACCGCATGATCGGTAGCCAATTCTTTAATCAAATTACGTATTTCAACGATCTGATTGGGGTCCAATCCATTTGTCGGTTCGTCCAGTACTACAAATTTCGGACGATGGACAATAGCTTGCGCAATTCCAATACGTTGTTGATAACCACCGGACAAATTACGAAGAAGGCGAGAACGGAAATGCGTTACACCACAACGAGCCATGGCTTCTTCTACAGCTTTTCCTATCTCTGTTGGTCCCATTAAACGAAGATTGGCACAATAAATCAGATATTCCTCAACGGTCATATCCGGATACAGAGGAGGACGTTGTGGTAAAAAACCTATAGATTTTTTTGCTTCTACAGGATTCTGACGTAAATTGATATCATTAATCCAGACATCTCCTTCCGTCTGATTCAGAACGCCACATATTATATTCATCGTTGTAGATTTTCCCGCTCCATTGGACCCCAACAGACCAAAAACTCCTTTACTCTTTACTTCAAGATTTATATCGCGGATAGCCCAGTCTACACTATAACGATGAGAAAGGTGCTCTACTCTAACAATAGCTTCTTCCATGATGTGTTTGTATTTTATAGGATACTCATTTATTATCTTCTCTTTCTACGAACAGGAATGCTAATTCCGACTGTTAGTAAAACAATGGGCAGAAGCGCATAACATCCATATCGTACTATCTTGCGAGAATCACGTCCAACAGAGACTTCATTATCTAACGGACTAGGACGATCTGTATCCAATGGATATTCATCATAAGAAAGCCATCTGAAAGTTCCGGTAATTACTGTAAAATTCGTAGATGCATATCCATTACGACTCTTACTCATTTCTCCATTACTTACACAATCTGCATCCCCGGTTATCACAATACGTTGTTCCTTGCCATTAACCTTACGGTCCAAGGCTAAAATAGTAGGGATAACTCCCTGTTTTTCCCCCGTTTCCGGATTAAATTGCGGTTTATCATCCAAGAAATCTGTTGTTTGCAACTCATTCCAGCATAAAGAATCAGTCACAATTACCGGAGAAGCATGAAAACCTTTGGAAGAATCAAAAGCCAATCCGACAGCATCCGGCATCGTAACAGTATACCCAAATTCATAAGGACGTGCATAAGGCTTAAAACGCTGAGCAGCCTCTTTGGTTATTCGGCCGACAGTCAATGAAGGAGAGTCATTCTCTTTCATATCTATTAATGTTCCCGGCATAAAAGTCACTCCAAATTGCTCTGTCACCGGATTCATTACTTCCTGACGGCGTGCATCTCCCAGTATGAACAAGTTTCCTCCACGAGCTATATATTTATTTAAACGCTCATTCTCTGTTTCATCAAACGGAGTCTTCATATCAGCTACAACGATGATATCAATATCTTCCGGTACTTCTTGTTCTGCCAAAGATAAATTGACAACGTCAAAACCCTGATTTCCTAATGAATGGCGGAAATATTGGTTCTCTGCAAATTGGTTGTAATCACGATCGCCTGTCTTATGAATATCACGCATTTCATGACCAGTAAGAAAAGCTACTTTCGGAGATTTTACAATAAAACGCTTTAGTGCAGCTGAAATTTCCGTCTCTGACGGATGTTTCTCATTATCATTGTATAAACGTAAAACACTCTTCTGACCATTTTCACGTTCTATGACTCTGATAAAGCGATTTCCTTCCGAAGACAAATCGATTTGTTCACGTATTTGCTCCGGAGTCAAAAACATTTTAATATCCAGATTTAGAATATTAGCCATCTTTTGTGCTCTTTCCTCAATCGTCTTGCAACCTTCCAGTCTAAAGTCCAACTGAGAATTAGCCTCATCGTAGTAATAGACATAATCTAACTTCATATCCGGTTTGAACCGAATGTATTTCTCCAATCGTTCATAATCATCCTTCAATTGACGGGGCAGAGCTATAGCATAATTATCATCCAGCAAGTTCACATAAGTAGTTATCTTCAAACCACCATCCATTTTCTTCATAATATCCTGGCTGACTTCTGTCAGTGTATTACGCTTTGTCGCTGTCGAATCATAGTACATCTTCATGGTAGGCAACGTAGAAACATAACCTACCAACAAAGCCACCAACACAACAATTCCATAAGTTCCCCATATTTTTGCATGAGAGATCTTACGGCGCCCGGCACGCAGTTTCAAAATGGAAAGAGTCAAAAACAATGCAATAATTAACAGGAAGTAAAATAGGTCTTCACTGCAAATCAGTCCATTAATAAACTCATCTGCTCGTCCATATATAGAAAGCCAATATGTTATATCACGCACAAAAGCATAATCCTGACCAACTTCACCCACATAATTCAATGCCGCTAACACAGCCAAAGTACCCATGGCAGCTACAACTTGATAAGAAGTTATACTGGACATAAATAAGCCAATTGCCCCATATGCACAGATCAATAAGTAAATACCTAAGATACCGGTAAAAAGCAAACCTAAGTCAGCATCTTTAATAGTAATCCCACAAAATACACCTATAATCAATAGAGGCAGGATTAATACCAGATTATAAATCAAAACAGAAAGATATTTACCAAATATGATCTGGCTATCAGTCACAGGAGATGAAAAAAGCAATTTAATAGAACCGCTACTGTATTCACGGCTCATCAACCCCATTGTCAACAGAGGGATATATAAGTAAAGATTCCGCAAAAAGCTAGGAAAAATACCCATCCATCCTGTAAAAATTGAAGCAGTCACATCCCAAAGTGTGTACCCTAATGCCTGAGAAAGTACCTGACGATCAAACGCATTTCCAAAAGCCACACCTACCTGCACAGCAAAAATAACTAGAATAAGCCATGCCACCGGGGAACAAAATAAGGAACGCAATTCGGCAATGGCTATCCGATATGTAGTTTTCATATCAATGTTTTATTATATTTTGTGATTAATCGATTTTTATTCCTTTTCCGGACAACTGTGCAAAAACAGTATCCAATGAGTCCCGTTCAAGAATAATTTCGCTGGGGCGCCACCCTTTTTCCACGCCCATTTCCGTTATACGTCGTGTCATTCCATGATCGTTTCCATCAAAATGAAAACGGAAACGAGTAGCAGTCAGCTTTTCGACTTTAAGGATACCCGGAATTTTCTCTAATTCTTCTGTTTGTGGAGGATTCTCCAGGATAGTCACCAAAGTACTGGGGGCCATATAATTATTGAAATCACGGATAGTTCCGGAAAATACAACATTTCCATGTTCAATCATCTTAATTTCATCACAAGTGGCTTGTACTTCCGACAGGATATGAGTAGACAGCATCACTGCACGGTCTACCGCTATTTCTTTTATTAAATGACGGATTTCGACAATCTGATTCGGATCAAGTCCGTTGGTAGGTTCGTCCAGAACAACGAACAGCGGATTATGTACGATCGCCTGGGCAATACCGACACGTTGTTGATATCCACCAGACAAATTACTGATGAGACGTTTGCTATAGTGCATAATTCCACACTTTTCTTTCGCATAGTCAACGGCAGCTCTGATACTTTTAGACTCCATGTGCCTGAGTTGCGCACAGTAAACCAAGTACTCATCTACCGTAAAGTCAGCATACAAAGGAGGCTTTTGAGGAAGGAAGCCTATATATTTCTTGGCTTCGACCGGATTTTCTCTCAAACTGATACCATTTACAAATACTTCACCCTCTGTTTGGTTCAACACCCCACACATGATGTTCATAGTGGTTGACTTTCCTGCGCCATTAGACCCTAACAGACCAAAAACTCCTTTTTTCTTGATCTCCAGATTAATGTCCCGGATAGCCCATTGTACGCTGTAGCGATGTGAAAGGTGCTCTACCCTCACTATAGGTTCATCCATAATTTAAAAAGTTAAATACCCTAATAAAAATTAAACTCACGACAGGTTTAATTAGGCTATTATAAAAAAAGAATACGTGTTTTAACCTTGTGATGTTCTTGTTTATAAATTCCTAAAAAACTTTGCGAAAGTATAAACCTTTATATTTATACGCAAATTTTTCAGAAAGACATTTTTTACGGGCTATTTGCTAAAAAACGAAAGAAATGACATATAGTTAGCACTATCTACTCTAAATTCGCACTAATAGCCTTGCCTTTATTTTAAAAAGCGACAATAATCAGACATTTCGACTCTAAAAGTCAAATAGCCACAATCGCAACTTTAACTTTATTTAAATCTTAAGCAAAGTTTTACGAGTTTTAATAAATTGATTCTAAAATTCGAATACCAATTAACAGATAAAACAATCCCGAATTCTCCTGCTATCAATTATCACAGCCCTGCAGAAAGTTAACTTTCTTTTACACTATATTCAATTAAACCTTTCCTGAAAGGTATCGTCTAATCATCAGAAGATATTATATAACATGCTATATATACTATACTAAACCATGAATAAAAAAACTAAATGGGGCATCATCATTCTTATCGGTGCCGGAATTATCGGTGGAGGAATTTACTCACAGTTACCCAAAACCAACGACGAACTGGCTGCTGCTGACAAAGTAAAAAACACCCAAAAGAATGAGAAGAACATTCTCAATGTTAATGCAAAAGTCATAAAACCTCAATTATTAACAGACGAATACACCACTACCGGCGTACTTCTGCCGGATGAAGAAGTTGATTTGTCTTTTGAGACTTCCG
>OBZR01000836.1_pt1 | contig 14801 bp, 7 predicted proteins | sample 1495541 | NCBI WGS metagenome assembly OBZR01 (sample SAMEA2580240, study PRJEB22360) | human gut metagenome | biome: human gut; feature: human-associated habitat; material: faeces | place: Denmark | collected 2008/2010 | reverse complement strand
CTCATAGCGCCATATGTATTATATCTGCAAAGATAAAAGTCTTTCAGAAACCGACGGCCTTCTTTGAGAAATTATTGCAAGTATTGGGAATAAAAACGTGTCCGATCAGTAAGCCCTCAAACCGAAATCAAAGCTCATCTTTTTAGTTTCCCGTACTTCGATTTTCAACTCATTCTTTCCTTTTCGCAAATATCGGCAATAATTACTGATATTGTACTGATTATATTGCCTGGTTTGTTTCACCTCCTGCGAAAAGACCTCCACCCCATTCAACCATACCTTCACATCTCCGGTAGCACGCACCCACAAAGACAAATGGCTGAATTCCTCATTGACATCAAATGAAGTTTCCGACACAATTTCCGAACGGGGAGGACAATCGAAAGGCAAAGAGGTCATTTTCGACCCCTGCCCGTTAAGGCTGACTGCACGGCTGACCGCACTCCCATTCTGAGTGTCGGGCACCAAAGTAATGACTTTCGCCGGATTGACATGATATAAACGATCGTGCATGATATGCAACAAGCCTACCGGAATTTTAATAACTTTCCGGTCATAAGTAATCAGACCATTTACTTCACCCTCGACATCAGTGGTTTGTGTATAAATCGCCGCACTCAGCCCCTGTGCTATCAATGTCTCCAAATCATAGACCAGACGACCATAGTTATCCATCAACACCATTGCCCCGTCAATATTTTTATATCCCCAATTCCTCATATCAGGATTCCACAGATGTTCTTTGATGGCCCATCCATACCCTCCGAATTCTCCTAAGACAGAAATCCGATTGCCATTACAAGCGGGCAAAATCATGGAAGCAGACGGATAATTGTGCACATCATACATATGGCCTACTCCTCTGTCTGTCCAGCCGGTTACTCCGTCAATGATACGGCTTTTATCGTATTCCATTACCTTTTCCACTATCTCTACCGTATTATGCTGTCCCCATCCTTCATTAAAGACTACCCACGTTGTGATACAGGAATAAAAACGCAGACGGTCAATCATCTCGAACATCTCCTGTTGCCATTGGTTAGTATGTGATGCGGGTGCATTCCAGTCCGTTTGCGCATTGGGCTTAATATGTTCTTCGTCTTTTCTTTCCGTAGAGAAGCCGGATACCATATCCTGCCACATCATCAAACCCAACGAATCGGCATAATAATAATATTGCTCCGGTTCTACTTTAATGTGTTTGCGTATGGTATTAAATCCCATATTTTTGAGCTGAACCATATCCCAAAGCATTGCTTCTTCGGAAGGAGGCGTCAGCAAACCATCCGGCCACCAGCCTTGATCCAGTGTTCCATACTGGAATATTGGATCACCATTCAGACAAATACGCTGGTAACCACATTCATCTTTGCGGATACTGACCTCACGCATCGCAAAGTAGCTTTTTACCTTATCTATTACTTGTCCTTGACTTAACAACTCAATATTCAGATGGTAAAGTTTCGGAGAAGACGGACTCCAAAGAACAGCCTCCGGAACTTCCATTTCTATCTTTGAGGCTAATTTTTGCTCTGTCGTACCCACTACCTTACCTTCGTCCAGTAATTCCACTTTTACTTTTTCTCCTCCTTTGGCTTTAGCTACACTGATGTCCAGACTAACCGTCTTTTTATGAATATCAGCTGTAGGAAGAACCTGAAGAATATGGGTTGAATTTACAGCCTCCAACCACACAGTCTGCCAAATACCGGATACCGGAGAATACCAGATACCTTTCGGCTCCAACTGTTGCTTGCCACGGGAAATTGACTCCGTATCCGTAGGGTCGATAACAGCAACCTCAACAAGTTGCGAACCACCTTTTCTCAGCAATTTGGTTACATCGAAAGAGAAAGGATTATTCCCCCCTTTATGAATGCCCGCCAATTTGTTGTTTACCCATACCTGACATTCATAATCTACAGCTCCGAAATGCAAAATCACTGTTTTTCCTTTCCATGCGTCATCAAGGGTAAAGTTACGCTGATACCACAATTTCTCGGTAGGCAGAAAAGAACGCTGCACCCCCGAAAGGGAAGATTCGATAGCAAACGGAACGAGAATCTGCCCCTCGAACTTCACTTCTTTTTTAGGTGTATCCTGAGTAGTAACCGCATACTGCCATAACCCGTTCAGATTCATCCATTGCGAACGTTGTAACTGAGGACGCGGATAACTCTGCCATACATTTTCCGACGTAACTTTATCAGCCCAAACTGTTTTCATTCTATTTTCTTTCGGGCTTGCTGCGCAAGCGAACGTATGTGCCATAGCACTTACAAATACTGCAATTAGTAGTTTCTTGTTCATAAGTTCCTATCTTTTCTTTCCTACTGTGTTTTCCTACTTATCTCTATATTCTTTAAAGTCCTTCCGGCGTCCTTTATTATAAGTATTCCAAACCTTCGGGAAATAAAGCACATCACTATGGTCTGCCCACTCAAAATAAGCGTCTTCCAGTTCCTTTGCCATTTCAGGGTATTCCTTTATCAGATTATGTTGTTCTGTGCGGTCTTCTTTGATATTATAGAGTTCCCATTCATCACCTCTAAAATTCGCAGAGACCAGTTTCCAGTCACCTTTGCGTACCATACGATTACCTTCATGTTCCGCATAGATATAACGGTCCGGCATTTCTTCACCGCGTACAATAGGAAGGATTGACTTGCCCGGTGTAGGTACAATCTTTCTTCCTTCGTATTCTTCGGGATATTTAGTCCCTGCCAGTTCGATGCAAGTTGCCATGATATCCGAGAATTGTGCCGGTTGATGGTCAATACTACCTTTGTGTTTGATCTGTTTACCCCACTGGATAATGCAAGGAGTGGATATTCCACCTTCATGCGCATAATGTTTATAAAGTGTAAATGGGGTACAACAAACGTTTGCCCAGCCGGTTCCGTAATGATGATAAGTTCCCGGTAGTCCCATCTGGTCTAATTCAGCACCAACATGAGTATGATATTCTGTTCCAGTTTGCTTGTCGAAACCAAATTCATGCCATTCAGCACAAGCTCCGTTGTCCGACATGAACATGATAAATGTATTATCCAGTTCGCCGTTCTTCTGTAAAGTATCCAATACCCGACCAATATTGGTATCCATAATATCTATCATGGCAGCATAAATAGCCATACGGCGAGCCAGATCAGTCTGCTGTTCCTTTGTTAAAGAATCCCAGGCAGGCAGCGGATGTGTCTCATCCTCAAACAAACTTTCGGGAACAACACCACGCGGGCTTAATGCTGGTTTTCCTTGCAAAAGCCCCATCTTTACTATTCGTTTCCAACGTTGATCTCGAATCTTATCCCAACCCTGCAGGTAAATCTTCATATATTTATCCGTTACTTCTTTCGGAGCGTGCAACGGAAAATGAGCAGCATTGTATGCCAAATACAGAAACAAAGGTTTTTCTTCCTGATGTGCCTGATTAATAAAGTCTATGGCATAATCGGTTATTACGTTAGTAGCATAAAATTCTCCCTCTTTATATTGACGTGGGTTACGATCCTTAGGCAATCGGGTATATACGTCCGGATTCCAAAAAGAGTTGAATCCACCTAACAAACCATAATATTCCTGGAAACCGCGGTTTATCGGATTGGCGGTTTTGCCCAGATGCCATTTACCGGACATGGCTGTGAAATATCCGGCATCTTTTAATACTTCGGCAATGGTAACGTTGTCAGAATTGGAACGAAAGCCGGCATATCCTTTCGGCCATGCCGGACGGGTTGCATCCATGTGTCCTAACCCTGTCTGATGCGGATAAAGTCCGGTTAATAAATTGGCACGTGACGGACAACTACGCGCACTGTTATACATTTGTGTCATACGGACACCCTGTTTGGCCATCTTATCCAATACCGGTGTCTGTACTTCTCCTCCGTAGCAACCTAAATCGGAGAAACCCAGATCGTCCGCCAATATAACAATGATATTAGGCTTTTCTTGTGCAAAAGTCATTGCTCCGAAAGCCAATCCCCCGGTTATCAATAGTGATGTTTTCATTTTGCCTGATAATTGTGATTAGGTTTAAATTTTCCGTTTTCATAAAGCATCGGAATCAATCCCGGCCGGCATGTCACTTTATATTCGGCCGCCTGTGCGCCACGAGGGTTAAAAAACATGGTTGCCCACCAGTTGCCATCCTTATCCTGAAACAGATTGTTGTGTCCGCCGCCGGTAATTGCGTTATACCGTTTACCATAAGGACCATATACATTGTCGGCAGTGGCAATGATACAATCATAGCTATAACGAGTTTTCTTATTAGTTACCCCTTCCTTCTCAACATAAGTGTCCCCCTTCGCCGTGCGGTGTGCCCAGATAGCTTGTACCAAATGATATTTTCCATCATATTTAAAGATGAATGCTCCTTCAACATATGGCTCCGGAGAGTATTTACTTTCTTTTAATGTCTTTATCTCTTCTGCCAGACCACTCATATCTGGCTTCATGCGTGCTATATAGTGGTTGTGACCGACAAAATATACGGTACCATCCGTATCTTCAAACAGGCTTCCGTCAATGTTTGGAAAAATGGCTTTATCCTCGTTACCTTCGATATTTTCATAAGGTCCCTCCGGCTTCCCGGTAGTACTCCGCAGAATAAAAGAGCCTCTTCCGCCTGCCGATTGATTCATGCAGGCTACAATAAACCAATTTTTCGCACTCTTTATATAGTGCATTTCCGGTGCCCATACAGCGTGGAAACGGTTATCCATCGGATCATTATTGATAGACTTCTTCGCATATTTCTCTCCCTCTTTATATACTTTGGGATCTTTCTGCCAGGTACCGTCTTTTTCCATTGACCAGATTCGTCCCATAGCTTCCCATATCTTCAGGTCTTTGGAGCGCCAAAGATACAAACCGTCATTCCAATCCCAGCAATGTCTCTGTCCCGGAAAGTGACGGTCGGGGGTAGAAGTGGTTCCAGTGATATAGTAGTAACCGTCGGGGCCTAGTGTTGCCCATGTGTCACGCATCCAGTAGTCAAATGCCGGTTGAACAGATTTTGGGACACGCAGCTCCGGAGCGTTTGTATCAGCAGTTCCATATGCTTGTGCCGATGCTGTGCTGACTGAGACAAATCCTGTCAGTAAAGCAAGTCCTAATCGCAATATAAATTTCATAGATTACAGTTTTATTATTTACGGATACAAAAGTAGGCTGTTACAGGATTGAGCTCATGGAACAATGTCTTTAATATCCGTCAATATGTACATTCTTTTGATTTATTATTGTTCAGGTTGGAGATAATTATAAGGATCCTGTTTAAAATGATAACGTTTCCGGGGAAGAGGGAGTGGATCCTGCAGACGTAATTCCCATGCGACTAACTTCGTCAGAAGCTCTGTCTGAACAGCACTGTATTTCTTTTTACCAAACAGGTTATCTACTTCCGAAGGATCTTTCTTAAGATTATATAGTTCTCCGTTTCCATAGTTATCCATCACCAGTTTCCAGTCGTCTTTTCTGACCATACGAGAGGTACCGCTTTGAGTCCAGGTATTGAGTTCATCAAAGTATGCAATCTTACCCGGCGTCAATGCCCCTTCCTGTTCGAAAGTAAGAGAAGAATCCAGTCCGACATGTGCTCCTCCAAAACCTTGTTGTACGACAATGCTGGAAAACTCTTCTTTGGGGTATTCTTTTCCGGTCAACATCGGCCATAAGCTACGACCTTGAACACCAGCCGGAATCTTGGCACCGATTGCAGAACAAAGAGTAGGAAAAATATCAGCAATTGACACATGGCTATCCATAGGGGCTGATTGATTCTTGACATGATATCCTGCCCATACCATCGGGATACGTGCGAGACTTTCAGAAAGTCCAGCTCCTTTGCGGATCAACCCGTATTCTCCCCAATAATCGCCATGATCTGAAAGAACAACAAAGATTGTATTTTCAAACTGCCCGCTGGCTTTTAGCGATTCGACCAGTCTCTTTATCTGGTCATCTATTAAACGGATCATGCCGATATAATTAGCACGGATTCTGGGTAGGTCCTGTTCCAGATTAGGACAAGACGCATCTTCCAGTTCTGCTAAAATGCGATATTTCTCTCCTTTCTTTTCCAAGTCTTTACGTGACGTCTTCAATACGGGAAGCTTATCCGGCGAAAACATAGAATAATAAGGTTCGCAAACCTGATAAGGATTATGAGGTTCCGGGAAAGATACCCACACAAAGAAAGGATTCTCTTTTTGACTCTCTATCCATGACAATGTCTCATTCACGATTTTAGCAGGGTGTTGCTCCTCTACAGGAATTGGCGAAGGTTCCAGCCATTGTCCCCTGGCTTTCTGGTTTAAGAAACGGGCTGTTTCTTTTTCTTCGGGAGTCGTTTTCTTATTTTTACCCCAATGCCCGTATTCTGACCAAAAGTCCAAGTCAGCAGGTTTCAGATAAGCATGGTTTTTACCTACAAGTGCTGTTTTATATCCGTTTTCTTTTAATACGCCCACCAAATCCTGTTCAAAAAATATGTCCGGAATGTTGTGGTTGGTACGTACATGGGTTGCCGAAGGAAAACGTCCGGTGAACATGGAGCAGCGGGCAGGAGAACTGGCCGGTGCTACAGTATATGCTTTGTTAAACCATACATTTTCCTGAGCTAATTGATCTACATAAGGAGTAACTGCCAGAGGAAAACCTTCTCTGCCACATAGGTCAGCACGCTGCTGATCGGTCATAATGATTACAATATTCGGCTTGTCGGTTTGTGCCAGCAATGACATAGACAAACCCTGTAATGCTAATCCAGTAATACAAAACGCTGCATTTCTCATATTTATCTTATTTAAAACGGTATACAATCATTGAAGAAGCCTCAAGCTGCAAATCTTTGTTTAAGTCCAGTGTTACGGTCGACTGAACTGGCTTTACTGCATCCGGCATTTCCGGAGTGTTATTCTTTCCGGGTTCCAGACTCAATGTTATTTTTTGTGCCTGTATCTTTTTCCCAAATCCTTTCACTGCTGTTTGAAGTACCACCTCCTGTTTTCTCAAATTGATCAGTTTCAGGATATATTCTTTACTTTCACTATCATACCCCATCGTAACGAATACATTCTGCAACCCCTTCATCCCCTGAATCCCAGCATCCAGGCATACATCGAAAGTGTGATCTCTGAACATTTTTGATAAATAATAGAAAGATGTCCTGATGCTGCAATCTACCCCATTGATTAGCATAGAGTGCAACTGACGATGCTCTGAAAAATCCCAATGGCGCATCACCGGACGTTCTGCCAATAATGGATTCAAGTCTCCATTACGTTCAAGAGACATTCGTACCGCTCCGCTGGCTAACAGATTATAGGGATACTTCCCGTCAATGCCCAATTCTCCAACAAACAAATCCGCTATTCCCCGTTCATAGTTGTCAAAACGGTAATGCTGCTTGCAAGCCCATTCGACAGGTTGATAATGGTGTTCATCGAATACCTTCACATTCTTCGGGTTCACAAACTTCGCAATATCAATCCGTTTGTCGTCATTTTCTTTGCCTATGATACTGTTGGCTATGTATATCAAGTCGGGATACTGTTTGTGTAACGCTTGATAAATCTTCTCGTAACGTTCCCAATAAACAGGTCCAAAGTCTTCGTTTCCAATTTCAATGTACTTTAGAGGGAAAGGCTTCGGATGTCCGTTCTTTACACGTAAAGCCCCCCATTTGCTGGTTTCCGGACCGATTGCGTATTCTATGGCATCCAGTGCATCCTGAATATAAGCATCCAGATCAACGTCCGGTTGAATGAAATTCCAGGGAGAACTTTGCTTTACCCAACCTGTACAGATCATCCCTGTAGGGATTACGTACATAGCATCTGCTCCCAAATATTCACACAATTCGTAAAACTCATGATAACCAATTCCATCTGTACGGTAGTAAGGCGCCCATTTACTCCATTGTCCCGGTCGATTTTCAATGGGACCTATTGTCTTTTTCCAGTGGTACATGGTAGCTTCATTCACCCCATGCACAATACATCCGCCGGGAAAACGAATGAAATCCGGTGCATATTCTTTCAAGTTCTGCATAATATCCGCCCGAAAAACTGATTTTCCATTGTCCCATGTATCAGAAGGGAATAAAGAGACGACATCCAGTTGGAATTGCCCTTTACCTAACGGCTGAATGGCAAGCATCCCCCGTTTGACATCTTTATCAGGTTTTAATGTTCCGGTAAGTTTCGTCCACTCTTTACCCTTTACATCCAAAACAAGCTGAGTACTGACCGGTTTACCTTGTTCGTCTACCAGCATAACTTGAAGAGGAGCTGTATAATTTTTGCTTTTTATATACATGGAAAGATGATAAGATACCTCCTTTCGTAGATTCATACCGTAATATCCCCGATTCAGAATCATTGTCTCCGGATTGTTTGCAATATCTTCAGTCACGTTGACCAGCATTGAATACTTATTCTCCTTATTCAGAGGATTTTCTTCTGTACGGCTAATGAAAATGGGAGTATAAGACAGAGGATAAGTGTTCCATCCGATCAGAGGATCTACATGAAATACATCTTTGTTTTTTCCACGCGGATTCGGTACATTCTGATAAAGCCCATTTTTGACCGCCAGATCTGCAGGTGGAGTTGCTTCTTCGAATGAACGGTTGCGCACCAGTTCGGCATGCAAGGCACCTTCTCCTATCATACCAATCTCTTCATAATGGAACCCATATTGGACACGGCTTACTTTGTGTGTTTTATGTTTGTCGATATGCAAAACACCCTCATAAGTATCATTTACCTGGCTTCCTGTTATCGGCTGGATAAACATAAAACAGCACAGGCAATACACTGCCGTTCTGCAAAATTTTGTTTTCATGGTCTTTTCATTTGGTTTACGATACAAATGTAGAGAATTCAAAGAATAAACATTCGTAACATCATGTTCAATATAAGGAAGCATGTATTATTTGAGCCTATAAAGCTTCGATTGTGCACATAATTTCTAATGGAATATACATTTGTACTAGAAAAACCGATAGAAAAAAGACTATCTTTGAGCGTTAAACAAGGAGTAGAATCAGATATGAAAAGGAGTACACTCAAAAATCTTATATCGGTAGCAGTTTGTTTATTATTCCTGCTTCATCCGACATTTGCGGAAGGAAAAATCCAATATAATAATGTCCGCTTCAAACAGCTAAGCATTACAGAAGGGCTTTCTCATAATACTGTCAATGCCATATCTCAGGACAGTAAGGGATTTATGTGGTTTGGCACCAGGAATGGATTATGCAGATATGATGGGTATAATATTACCCGGTACTTTCACGAAGAAGGGGATTCCACTACAATCAGCCATGATTTTATCACCAAACTATATAATGACCCCTGCCGGAATGTCCTCTGGATTTCTACGGAGCAGGGAATCTGCAAATACAATCCTCAGAATGAACAATTCACACGCTATCACATAGAGGGAAACAATAAGAACAGTGTCTTATTTCTGAACACGTCTGACAGCAGATTACTGACCGGATGCAGTAACGGCATCTATCAATACGATAATGACAAAAACAGCTTCACTCCTTTTATATTAAATGAAGGAAAAGGAGAAAATATTCGTGGACTGGTAGAAGACTCAAACAATGTTCTATGGATAAACAGTAACAAAGGGGTGAAACGCTATAATCTAAAGAAGGAACAATTTGAACCGCTGCCTCTGAACATCCGTCCATTTTTGGAAACGTGCATTCAATTAGTTATGTTGCCGGGCAATCAGTTGTTATTCAATACACCTCAAGAGGTATTTGTGTATAATATCAATAATGATTCGCTGTATCCTCTGGCCGCGATCAAGGATATCAGACAATTCAGATGTGCAACAACTGATACTATGAACAACATCTGGCTGGGAACCGAAAATGGAATTTTCATTTATGACCAGACCTTTCGGTTAGTGACTCACTATCAGCAGTCGGAAAGTGACTTGAGCAATCTGAACGATTCTCCTATTTATAGCCTTTTTGAAGATTACAATCATAACATGTGGGTTGGAACCTATTTCGGTGGTGTGAATTATTTTATATATGCTTCGGATCAGTTCCGGATTTATCCTTATGGAAACTCTCCCAATCATCTGAGTGGTAAAGCTGTACGCCAGATCATCAATACCCCGGACAACGGTCTCTATATTGCTACCGAAGACGGAGGGCTTAACTATCTGAACAGCAATCGGGAAATAACGCGTTCCGGACGACTCCATGAACGGATGAATATAAAAGCCCGGAATATACATTCCTTGCTGATTGACAGTAAACAGAACCTATGGATCGGTCTGTTTCTTCGGGGAATGAACTATTATATGCCCAAAGAGAACAAAACGCTTTCTTTTAATGACGGAATGGGGAAAAACTCATCCGGTTTCTGCATCATAGAAGACGAAACCGGCAAAATCTGGTATGGAGGGCCGTCGGGACTCTTTACCTTGAAGAAACAGAACGGCAGTTTCCAGTTGAAAAAAGTTTCTGCACTTCCTGTCTTTTGCATGCTTAACCTCAATGACAGCATTATCTGGACTGGAAACCGTCAAAATGGAATATACCAGATAAACAAACGAACAGAAGAACAGACACCTCTTCCACAATTCTCATCCAGTAAGTTGTATATGACTTATTTATATATGGACTCGCAGGGGAATATTTGGGCAGGAACGAACAATGACGGGCTTTTTGTTCTGAATAAAAAAGGCGAAAAATTGAAAAGTTATTCGAAGAAAGAATTGGGATCAAACGCTATAAAAGGTATAATAGAAGATGATCAGAACACTATATGGATAGGAACAGACAACGGATTATGTAATATTCAGCCGAAATCCGGATTAATCAGCCGGTATACCATAGCCGACGGACTGCCGACCAATCAGTTCAATTATTCCTCTGTCTGCAAGAAACCCGATGGCGAACTGTTCTTCGGAACAATTAATGGAATGATTTCTTTCTATCCTGAACAGGTGCGCCCTGTAGAACCTCATTTTAATATTGCTTTGACAGGAGTATGGAGCAATAACGATGTCGTATCTTCCAGCAATCCGGATGCGCTACTGCCCGCCTCTATCTCTGAAAGTGATGTGATGACGCTTACCCACGAACAGGCACAATCCATACGTATCGAATACTCAGGGCTTAATTATCAATACAAAGATAAAACGCAATATGCCATGAAGCTGGAAGGCATCGATAAAGAATGGCAGTTTGTAGGCAATCAGCATCAGGTACGTTTCTCTAATCTCCCGACCGGAGATTATACATTGAAGATTAAAGCAAGCAATGACGGAGTAAACTGGGATGAAAAAGGACAGAAAGAGTTGACTATCCATGTACTACCTCCGTGGTGGCTTTCTATATGGGCCTATCTGACCTACGTATGTATGGTTCTCTGCATCATCTATTTGGCATATAAATATACCAAAGCCAGGTTGATTCTTCTTATGAGACTGAAAACGGAACATGAGCAACGGGTTAATATGGAGAAGATGAATCAATCGAAAATAAACTTCTTTACGTACGTATCTCATGATCTGAAAACACCGTTGACTTTGATCCTGTCACCACTTCAGCGGCTCATCAAACAGAAACAAATCGATAATAATGATCGCGAGAAACTGGAAGTCATCTACCGCAATGCCAACAGAATGCATTATCTTATTGATGAACTGCTCACTTTCAGTAAAATCGAAATGCAGCAAATGGAGATTAACGTCAGAAAAGGAAACATCATGCATTTCCTGGAAGAGATTTCTCATATCTTCGATATTGTATCTAAGGAAAAGGAGATTGATTTCATTGTCAGTCTGGAAGAAACGGATGAAGAAGTCTGGTTCTCTCCATCCAAGCTGGAACGCATCATGTATAATCTGCTGTCGAATGCTTTCAAATACACCCAGCCGGGAGATTATGTGAAACTCAGTGCCAAGCTTCTCAAAAAAGATTCGGAATATTTCATCGAAATATCAGTAAAAGACAGCGGCAGAGGGATTCCTAAAGAGATGAGAGATAAAATCTTTGACAGCTACTTCCAAGTAGAGAAAAAGGATCATAGAGAAGGCTTCGGATTAGGGTTATCTCTCACGAAGTCACTGATTCATATGCATAAGGGGGAGATTAAGGTTGAAAGCGAAGTCGGAAAGGGATCGGAATTTATCGTCAGCCTGAATGTTTCAGAATCTGCCTATAGCTCTTCGGAGAAATCTTTGGAAAGTATCACGTCCGAAGAAATACAGAAATATAATCTGCGAATGAAAGAAACGATTGAACTGATTCCCGACCAGTTGATTTCTACCGAGCAAGATAACACCGACGTCAAAGAAAGTATCCTTATTGTAGAAGATAATAAAGAGATGAATGATTATCTGGCAGAGATATTTAGCAAAGATTATCAGGTATTTCGTGCTTACAATGGTGCTGAGGCTTGTAAGTTACTGAAGAAGCAACTGCCCGATCTGATAGTCAGTGATGTAATGATGCCCGTGATGGATGGTCTGGAATTAACGGCATACGTCAAACAGGATTTGAATAGCAGTCATATCCCGGTAATTCTGCTAACTGCTAAAACCGATGAATTGGATCATACTCAAGGGTACTTGAAAGGGGCGGATGCGTATATAACCAAGCCTTTTAATGCACAGAATCTGGAACTATTGGTTCAGAATATGCGTACTAACAGAAAGCAGAACATTGAGTATTTCAAGCGGATCGAGAAGCTGAACATTACACAAATAACGAACAACCCACGTGATGAAGTATTTATGAAAGAGTTGGTTGACCTGATTATGGCTAATATCAAAGACGAAGAGTTCGGAGTTACTGAAATTATTACTCATATGAAAGTGAGCCGAAGCCTGTTGCATACCAAGCTTAAATCATTGACCGGATGTTCTATCACCCAGTTCATGCGGACTATAAAGATGAAAGAAGCAAAGATTCATTTGCAGAATGGCATGAACGTATCAGAAGCTTCGTATGCCGTAGGAATGTCCGACCCTAACTATTTTACAAAATGTTTTAAGAAAGAGTTTAATATCACTCCTACTGAATTTATCAAACAACTGAATCTGTAAATTAAAAAACAAACTTAAAAGTAGAAAGTAGAAAATTTATTGGATAAAGAATTCCTATGCTAAATTTAGCTCCGGCTTGTGCAATAAATAATCCCTTTCAGTGCATAAATTAATTCGTCCGCCTATAGCCGGACGCAAGTTTGCCTATAGCCGACGTTGCGTTTGCCTATAGCCGGACGAAACGTTGTCTATAGGCGGACGAATTAATTTATGCACCTGCGGACATTATTTTTTATAAAGAAAATGTTTATTGTATTCGACAGCAATGATTGCAGTAGTTGGGAAGCAGATTCAGAAGCGAATCAGAAATGAACCATAATAGAGAGGGAATCTCCAAATTCTAAATGCTTTTTAATATACAAATAGCCTTTAATTCTATACACTGTATTAGTTTAGTTCGCATTGTTATACTTTTTATCATTTCATTCAAATTAATAGGTTTATTTATATCTGTTACTGGATAGCGAGATAACTTACCTCATCAATATCAAAGATAAAACATTTATCTTCCTGAATCCATTGTCCCATGGGGTGATCACTTTTGTTTGGAAGGCATATGATCAAACGCCCGCATTTCGGTAGCTTGCCCTTCGTCTCCACACGCTTTCATCCATTTCTTTAGTTCTGCATCCAGCCGAATAATAATATTAGAGTATTTCGTATCTCCTGCCAAATTGTTCATGCAAAATGGATCATTCCGTACATCGTACAATTCAATGGCAGGACGATGCTGATACTTGAATGTCATCGCCTTTGCATGGGCATCTGTCTCTGCAAGCTGTTCCCATTCTTTAAATAAAGGCGTAGCAGTCATCGCATTCTGGAAGGTTGCCTCCGGAGTAAGGTTAACAATATATCGATATCTTCCATCATAGGCTGAGCGTATCCCGTAGTATTCCGGACCTTTATTTATTCCCCTGCTAGTCTGAAGAGAGAAAGAATATTTCTTATGCTCCCTCTTCTTCCCTGTCAAAACAGATTTAAAGCTTTCACCATCTACTCTCGCCTGCGGTTTTCCTCCTGCTATATCTACAAAAGTAGGAACTATATCCACATATTCTACTAATGCATCACTGACACTCCCCGGTTTGACTACTCCCGGCCAGCGGACAATGCATGCCGAATGTACGCCTGCATCATAACAAGTCCATTTGGCAAAAGGCAGACTGTTTCCTTGTTCACTCAAATATACTACAACAGATTGATCGGCGATCTTTTCCTGTTCCAGAATAGAGAGTACGTTACCAAACTCCTGATCCATAAAATTGACTTCTGCAAGATACTTAGTAAACTCCTGACGTGTTTGTGGAACATCTACATACATAGGTGCCAAAGTTAATTTATCCGGATCGAACTGTGAGACATCACCTTTATTCCAAGGGGTATGTGGCTGATTGGAAGCAACAAACAGGCAAAACGGCCGGCCTTTCCTTTTGCAATCAGCGATAAATTCCCGAATGGCTTCAAAATGTAATTCCCCCTTTTCACTAGGTACGTAGAGGTCAAAGGGAAATACTGACTTTGGAGCAACATGCTTCTTTCCAATCAAAGCTACTTTATACCCCAATGGATGCAAATGATGCACAACGCTTAAAGTACCCTGATCAGCACAAGTATGGTTTGGATAAGCTCCGCTACCCACAGGCCATAAACCTGTATACAGATTATGGCGGGGGGGGGGGGGCCAATGGGGAGGAATTTAAATTAAG
>OBZR01000808.1_pt1 | contig 15265 bp, 7 predicted proteins | sample 1495541 | NCBI WGS metagenome assembly OBZR01 (sample SAMEA2580240, study PRJEB22360) | human gut metagenome | biome: human gut; feature: human-associated habitat; material: faeces | place: Denmark | collected 2008/2010 | reverse complement strand
GTCCGTACCGTTACGGTTTATTATTTCATCAAAATTATAGTTCATACTGCATGAGTTTTTTATGTATCTTGAAGCAAAAGTACACAAAAACTCCGAGTTTGTATCTTAAAACTCTGTAACAGACGTTTTCAAGCCAATTCTTTTAATATATACCGGCACTCTATTCCTTTTTTTTCTGCCTGCTCCTATAGGCCGTCGGAGTTTCTCCGGTATATTGTTTAAATGCTGTACTGAAATAACTGATAGTAGTAAATCCTACTTTCTCTGAAATGTCTGTCAGAGTAAAATCTGTAGTAGTAATCAGCTGTATCGCCTTTTCCATCTTAAGCTTATTAATATACTCATTAAGGCCAATGCCTGTCAGTGCCTTCAATTTCGTATAAAGCGAAGCACGACTCATTCCCACCCCCTTACAAATGAAAGGCACATCCAGCTTCGTATCACTCAGATTCTCCTGAATGATTCTATTCAATTTCACCAAAAACGTTTCATCTGCCAAACTGAAAGTAGTTTCCTCCGGAGCTGGTATTAATCCAGCATCCAGATATCTCTTCTTTGTATATTCACGATTTTTCAAACGATTCCGGATTAACTCCATCAACATTTCTATTTCGAAAGGTTTAGTAAGGTAGCCATCCGCTCCATTTTTATAACCGCTAATCTGACTTTCCTTATCATCTCTAGCCGTCAACAAAATAATAGGGATATGACTGACAGCAAGGTCTTCTTTAATACCTTTACAAAGTTCATATCCATTCATTCGTGGCATCATCACATCACTGACAATAATGTCTGGTGTATAACTCTTTACCAACTGAAGCGCCTCCACTCCATCAGAAGCTATCAACACCTTTTTAAAATATTCACTCAATGCCTTACTAAAAAAGTCCGTCAGATCCGAATTATCATCCACAACCAAAATCGTATACGAAGTTGTATCAAACTCCTCTCCTTTACTGATATGTTCACTATCATCGTTGCTCATCAACTCATTCAGATAAGCTTTCGGTTGACAAACAATCTCTTCAGCATCCTGCCTCAACGGCAGTTCGAAGAAAAATGTGGCACCTGTTTCCTGATTATCCCGGGCACCAATGGAGCCGCCATGCAATTCAACCAATATTTTAGAATATGACAACCCGATTCCTGTCCCGTTTTGTTCTTTGGTGCCCTGATAAAATCGGGTAAAAAGCTTTCGGGTATCCACATTTTCCAATCCGCTTCCCTGATCAATGACGGATACGCGCACTCTTTTTCTTTCAGAAATCAATTCCGAAACAATAGTTATTTCTGTATGCTGTGAACTGTGTTTCAAGGCATTAATTAGCAAATTACTTAAAATAATCTCACACTTGTTTTTATCAAAACTGACTGCTTCTATTCGTGAATCAAACCGATAACTGATATGTATACTTTTTGCCTCTCCCTCGCTAATAAAGTCTTGTGATACATGCTTGATCCATTCGTTTAACGGCTGTGGTTCTATTTGTAACCGACTTTCACCTACCTCCATTTTACGCACATCAAGCACCATATTTATCAGATTTTTCATTCGCTGTGACTGTCGATAAATAGCCTTTATCGGCAAATATTGGGCATCTTGAGGAGAAAGCAATTTCAATATCTGCTTGAGAGGTGCATAGATCAATGTCAAAGGTGTACGCAATTCATGACTTATATTAATCAGAAAACGAACTTTTTCTTCATACGTTTTCTGCTCATGTTCCTTCATTTCCCACCGTAACTTTTCCTCCTTACGTTTCAACACTCTTCGTACACTTTCAATGATAATGACAGCTACCAAAAGAATACAACCTAGTATAAACCACCATGTTTTATACCATGGAGGAGAAATTGTCAGTTGTAACAATTGCTGAGCAGGTACCCAACTGCCATCTTTGGCGGTACACGAAGCCATTATCTGATAATTGCCCGGAGGAAGCGCACGCATAGTCAGCTCCGGACTATAGGATTCAACAAACTGTTCATCCAGCCCTTTTATCTGATACCGATACGCCTTCTGCCTGAAAATATCTTCCTCTTTCGCCATGACACGAATGACAATATTACTGTTCCATGGCACAGAGAGCTTTCTTATACCATCATGCAGTTTATTATTCGCAGGTTCTCCATTGATTATTATATCTGATAATTGCAATTGCGGATTCGTATTTTCCAATGATAGTTTACCGTCAATATGAAGCAATCCTTTAACCCCTCCCATATAAATGTCACCTTGACGACTTAACAGACGAGCTTCCGGAAAATATTCGTTCGGAACAGCTCCATCCGTTTCGCCGAATAATGCCATCTTCTCCTCCGCTATGGACCATGCAAACAGTCGGTTTTCAGCACCAACCCAAATCTTTCCTTTTTGATCACAAATCAATGAGGAGACCTCTGTAAATAATGAAGTAGAAATCATTTTTTGTTTCTGTGTCGCTGGACGATAACTCACCAAACCTAAATTACTCCCGATCCAAAAACAGCCACTCTCATCCATGGATACTGAATTAATATTCATATCATCCTGAGCAGTAAACAACACTCTCAGCCTATTACTATGATTATCCAACTCATAAACATGTTTTATATCGTTCAAATAAGTTGAATGTCCATCACAGGCAATTGCTTTCAAGGACCCCTCAATAATATTTATGCCTTTTTCTTCGGAAACAATAGAAAACTGCTTCTCCTTCAAATGATAACAATACACGTGATTGCCCAATAGCAATATCGTGTTGGGAGTATTCCGATAAACATTGACCGTATTTCCGTGAAGACATAAACGCTCATTGACTTCTTTATCAATAATAGTAAATGGTTGTTTATTTCCTGTGACCGGATCAAAAATAAATATCCCTTGTGCAAATATAGACAACAATAATTTCCCGGAAGCAAAGCCACAAATCGAAGCGACTTTATCTCCCGAAGTAGAAGGATAATGTGTAAACTCTCCGGCAAGGGAGTTAAAACAATTAATTCCACCTCCATTTGTTCCCACCCAGATATGACCTGATTCCTGCTGACATAAGCTCAATACTATATTGTCACTCAAACCTTGTTTATTATTTGGCAACGCATCTGTGTATGCCTGCATATATACCTCACGAACACTAATCAAACCACTATAAATACTCCCAATCCATATATTATTATTTTGATCATTATAAAGACAGATGATTGAGTTATTAGGAAGTGATGAATTGTCTTTTCCGGGGATATGCTTTAAGGAGGAAAACTGATGGGTTTCGGGATTGAGTATATTAATACCTCCCCCGTCTGTCCCAAGCCATATTTGTCCTTTACGTTCAACAAGACTCAATATGATATCATTGCTAAGAGAGGAATTACGAGTTGTATAAAGTGCAATCTGCTTTCCATCACGGGTAAAACAACGCAGTCCGACATTATAAGAAGCAACCCACACTCTTTGTTCGGAATCAACAAGCATACCCGTAATTTCTATTTCCGACCCAAAAGGCGCCCGTCTGCATTCGCCTGACTGAAGATCAACCAAATACATCCCTTGCCAACGACTGCAACATAGTATCGTATGAGAATCTATCAAACCCAAAGCGGTAATATTAAAGTTCTGCTCCGATTTAAATTCGTAGATTTTCCGTATACAAGATTCTTTATAACTATAGTGATAGATTTTCCCTTGTCCACCGAATAAAATCCCTTCAGGGGTCCGGCAAACAGAATAAGCAATCAAATTTTCACCTTTCTCATCCGTCTGCAAAAGAAAGTCATCACTCTGATATCGATAAAGTGAAATTCCCTTATCTGTTAATATCCAAAGATTACCCTGCTCTCCTCTCGCAATCTGATAAATTTGATTACCGGGAAGAGAATTAGACAGGGATGAATCATGAATATATTTTTTAAGTTCCTGTCCATCAAATCTTCCCAAGCCTGATCTTGTTCCCATCCAGACGAAGCCACGATTATCTGCTGCAATGCAATGTACAGTTGAAGGTAAACCAGCCTTTAATGAGATTTGTTTGTAGTAATAATGTTCTGCCCGAAGGGGATATAAAAAGAACATCTGTATAATAAAGGTTATAAGTAGTCGTTTTGTTATGTTCATCTGCAGCTAGATTTTAGATTTAGTTTTCAAAGATACTACTTTTAAGATAGAATGTCACCGGATAAAAAGAAAAAGTATCTCCTTCTTTTATCTCAAAAGCGCTACAATGTCAAAAAGAGAGAAAGTTAAGTTTACGAGAACATTTCCTGTCCTACACAAGTAATATTTCTTTTTTTACGGTTAATTTCCCGATGAAATAGGGAGAATTAGTGATTTTTGAAAATAAATTAGTGATTTTTGAAACATACCGTGTCCTCCAGTCACCTACTTTTGCACAAAACAATTAATCGATTTATTAAGTATTTATGAAAAAACACAGCCGACATACAAACCACATTTATAGTTCTCATACTTCTTTGAGATCAATCACCATAACACTATTATTATATATAGGTTTACCAAACTTAACACCCCCCTAAGTTCCACGACCGGCACCGTCTGACAGTGTCGGCTAGTGGTAACTTATTTATTATTAAAATTAACACCATAAGCATTATGAACAAACTACTAACCTCTTTTTTATTCTTCTCTCTTATTGCCTTGAATGGACAGGCACAAAAGAAGGAAAACTATTATGTAAAACACGTAGAGTTTCCCTTGAATGCCACTCTTGAACAAAAAGTCGATATGGCTGCACGTTTGGTTCCAACGCCTCAACAAGTAGTCTGGCAACAAATGGAACTGACGGCTTTCCTTCATTTCAGTATAAACGCCTTTACCGGACGTGAATGGGGAGATGGAAAGGAAGACCCCAATCTCTTTAATCCTACAGAATTGGATGCAGAACAATGGGTAAGCAACTTGAAAGAAGCAGGTTTCAAAATGGTGATTCTGACAGCCAAGCACCATGACGGTTTCTGCTTATGGCCTACAGCTACGACCAAGCATTCCGTAGCATCTTCCAGTTGGAAAAACGGACAAGGCGACGTAGTGAAAGAACTTCGAAAAGCATGCAAGAAATATAGTATGAGGTTTGGAGTATATCTCTCTCCATGGGATCGAAATGCAGAATGTTACGGAGATTCTCCTCGCTACAATGAGTTTTTTATCCGCCAACTAACCGAATTGCTAACTAACTATGGAGAAGTACACGAAGTGTGGTTTGACGGAGCAAACGGAGAAGGCCCCAACGGAAAAAAACAAGTATATGACTGGGATACCGTCTATGAAACCATCCACCGGTTACAACCCAAAGCAGTAATGGCAATTATGGGAGATGATATTCGTTGGGTAGGCAACGAAAGCGGATTAGGCCGTGAAACAGAATGGAGTACAACTGTATTAACTCCGGGGATATATGCCCGTTCAGACAAGAATAATGAAAAATTAGGAATCAATGGACAGTCAAATGATATAGGAAGCCGCAAGATGTTAGAGAAAGCTACGGAGTTATTTTGGTATCCCTCAGAGGTAGATGTTTCCATACGTCCGGGGTGGTTCTACCATAAAGAAGAAGATAATAAAGTGAAGTCATTGAAACATCTCGCAGATATTTACTTCCAGTCAGTAGGATACAATTCTGTACTTCTGCTGAATATACCACCGGACCGTAGAGGTTTAATTCATGAAGCAGACGTACAACGTCTGCATGAGTTTGCCGCTTACCGAAAGCAAGTATTTGCTGACAACTACGTGAAGAAAGGGAAAAAATATTGGAATACAGCTACCGGTAATGAAAAGATATACCAATTAAAATCCAGTTCTGAAATTAATGTAGTTATGCTGCAGGAAGATATAACCAAAGGACAAAGAATAGAAGCATTCACTGTAGAAGCACTGACAGACAACGGTTGGAAAGAAGTGGCTAAGGGGACAACTGTGGGTTATAAGCGATTACTGCGTTTTCCAACCATAAAAACCAGCCAGTTGCGGATAAAGATTTTAGAATCTCGTCTGAATGCTTACATCAGCCAGTTAGCTGCCTATTATGCAGCACCTATACAGGAAGGAAAGCAAGTGGAAAACTGGAATCAGTTACCTCGCTCAGAATGGAAAGTACTGTCTGTAAGTCCATTGACAATAGACTTGCAAAAGAAAGTGACAATCAGTGCTTTCACCTATGCTCCTCTAAATGCAAAAACAAAGACAACAATGGCTTTCCGATACAAATTTTATATCAGTCTCGACGGCAAAAGTTGGAAGGAAATACCTACTAATGGAGAATTCAGCAATATTATGCATAATCCATTGCCACAAACTGTTTATTTTAATCAAAAGGTGCAGGCACATTTTATCAGACTGGAAGCCACCACTCCCACTGATACAACTGCAGAAATTGAATCAAATGAAATCGGGGTAACAATAGCCCCTTGATTCTATATTCATAACGAATAGTAACCAAAAGTAAAAGTCAAAATAGAAAAGATGCCATCTATTTTGATTTTTATTAAATATAAATTTATCAATTACAAATTTAAACCCAATGAAGGCAAAGAAAGAGAAATTAGTCTTAATGAAGATGGCAGATCTTGAATGAATAAGAACTGTCCGTCCAAACTTACTGAAAAAATTTAATTAACCACAAGATTCATGCTTAACGAAAACACAAGAATGAATTGTTAACACTTTTAATTTCTATGATGAATGAAAAACAAAATGGTGGTGGAAGAATACTACAATTATTAATCCTGTTTTGTTTGTATAGTATGTGTTTTACTCCACTCTATGCCAAACAGGATACAGCATCGCCACAACAGACAGGTAAAACTTACACGATTAAAGGCGTTGTATTGGATTTCAACAATGAGCCCGTTATTGGCGCTAGTGTTTATATTCCGGGAACCAATACTGGAGTCGCCACGGATTTAGACGGAAACTATACTTTAAAAGTACCGGCTAATACAAAAACAATCGAATTCTCCTATATTGGATATGAAAAGAAAATTATTCCGTTCAATCCTAAAGATCTAAATATCTTTCGTGTCGTCACCATGAAAGAAGATAGCGGGGTTGCTTTGGAAGACGTTACAATTGTAGCTTTTGCCAAGCAGAAAAAAGAATCTGTATTGGGGTCTGTTTCTACAATCAAACCTGCCGAATTGAAAACCACCAGTAGTAACTTGACCACAGGCTTTGCAGGAAAATTAGCAGGTGTGATCGCATACCAGAGAAGTGGTGAACCTGGACAGGATAATGCTGAATTTTTTATTCGGGGAGTCACGACTTTTGGTACAGGTAAATCTAATCCTTTGATTTTGATTGATAACATCGAATTGACTTCCGCAGATTTGTCAAGATTAAATCCGGATGACATTGCCAGTTTCTCTATCCTGAAGGATGCGACCGCTACCGCTCTTTATGGAGCACGAGGTGCAAATGGCGTAATATTGGTCACAACCAAAGAAGGAACCGAAGGAAAGATGAAACTGTCTTTCAGATTTGAAAATTCATTCTCAGCTCCGGTGAAGGATGTCGATGTAGCAGATCCACTTACATTTATGAAGTTGCATAACGAAGCTGTGAGAACCAGAGATCCACTGGCACAGTTGCCGTATCTGGATAGCGAGATTGCAGCTCGTGAAAAGGGATTAAATCCGTATGTTTATCCCATGGTAAACTGGAAAGAGATGCTTTTCAAAGATTTTACCACTAACCAACGAGGTAACTTGAATATCAGCGGTGGTGGAAAAGTGGCACGTTATTATATAGCATTATCGTATGCACGAGATAATGGTATCTTGAAAACAGATCAGGACAACAGTTTCAATAATAATATCCAGTTGAACAAATACACAGTTCGCTCAAATGTCAATGTTAATCTGACAAAAACGACAGAATTGGCTGTCCGTGTCAGTGGAACATTCGATAGTTATCAGGGACCGTTATCAGGTGGTGCATCCATGTACACAAAATCTATCAAGGCAAATCCTGTTAAATTTCCGGCTACTTTCATACCAGATAAAAACCACCAATATACAAAAACCGTATTATTCGGAAATTACGGTGAGGGTGGCGAATATATGAATCCATACGCAGAGATGTGTCGTGGCTACAAAGAATCGGAAACGACAGTTGTACTTGCACAACTGGAATTGAAACAAGACTTTGATTTTATTACTAAAGGATTAAAAGGACGTCTGTTGGGGAATGCGACACGTAATTCTTATTATGACCTGTCCCGTTCTTATGTTCCGTTCTACTATTCTGCAAATTATGATAGAGATGAGGGCACTTATACTTTAAATGATCTGAATCCTGAGACAGGAACAGATTATCTGGAATATTATCCAGGAAGCAAGCAAGTCAGTAGTTCCATTTATCTGGAAGCTTCGTTATCATACGACCGGACTTTTGCAGAAAGACACGCAGTGAGCGGCATGTTAGTTTATACAGTACGTGAAAGTAAATCCGCAAACGAAGCTACTTTGCAGAAGTCTTTACCGGCACGTAATATGGGACTCGCCGGACGTTTTACTTATGGTTTTTCAGATAGGTATTATGCAGAATTCAACTTCGGTTATAACGGGTCGGAACGTTTTGATAAAACTCACCGCTGGGGCTTTTTCCCGTCTGGAGGTTTGGGATGGGTTATTTCCAAAGAAAAATTTTGGGAAAACAGCCCCCTTGCTAAAGTAGTGAATATGTTTAAGTTGAAAGGATCATACGGTTTGGTTGGTAATGACAACATAGCAGACGAACGTTTCTTCTATCTATCGGAAGTGAATATGAGAAATGACCAAAGAGGGATGCCATTTGGTACAGACTTCAATAAAGGACTTTCACAGGGTATTTCCATTAGTCGCTATGCCAACCCTGAAATTGGTTGGGAAATCTCTCATAAATTAAATTTAGGAGTAGAATTGAAACTTTTCGACAATCTGGAACTCCAAATGGAATATTTCAAGGAGAAAAGAACCAATATTTTACAGGATCGTGCCGATATCCCAAGCATCATGGGATACCAGTCTTCTCCAAAAGCAAATATCGGTGAAGCGAAAGGCAGTGGAGTTGATATTTCTTTAGATTATTCACATTTCTTCAATAAAGATTTTTGGGCTACTGTCAGAGGTAATTTTACTTATGCAACGAGTAAATACTCTAAGTTTGAGGAGCCTGATTATGCTTCAACCCCTTGGTTGAGTAAAATCGGTTCAAAACTCAACCAACCTTACGGACTGATTGCCGAACGTTTGTTTATAGACGAGGAGGATGTATTGAATTCCCCTAAGCAATCGTATGGCGATTACATGGCTGGTGATATAAAATATAAAGATATCAATCAGGATGGAATTATAGACGACCGTGATAAAGTACCTATCGGCTATCCTACCACTCCGGAAATTATCTACGGATTTGGTTTCTCCATAGGCTACAAAGCATTCGATTTCAACTGTTTCTTTCAAGGTTCCGGACGTTCTTCGTTCTTCATCAATCCTTTAAAAATCACACCGTTTGCTCAGCCTGATGATCCGAATAATGAGATGCAAGGTAAAAAAGGAAACAATGCGTTGCTACAGTTTATCGCAGATAGTCATTGGAGTGAAACCAATCAGGATGCATACGCTTTTTGGCCCCGTTTGTCAGCTACTGCCATTAATAATAACAACCAGACTAGCACTTGGTGGTTGCGCGATGGTACATTCTTGCGTTTGAAGTCAGCTGAAATCGGCTACACGCTACCTAAAAAGATTGCTTCCAAGATTCGGATGGAAAATTTACGTGTTTATCTCAGTGGTACGAACTTGTTCAATATTACCAAGTTCAAGCTTTGGGATCCTGAAATGGGAGGTGACGGATTAGGCTATCCTGTTCAACGTGTGTTCAATATCGGTTTCCAACTTTCACTTTAAAAATCGTATCAATATGAGAAAAATAATAATATCCATATCATTTTTGATCGCTATCGTATTATCCGGTACATCCTGTAGTGATTATCTGGACATTGTGCCAGAAGGCAATCCAACAATGGATAATGCCTTTAGTAACCGGATTAACTCATTTAAGTTTCTACATACTTGCTACAGCTATTTACCAACTTTCGATAATGGTAGCGCTATAGGCTTTCTGGCAGGAGACGAGCATTGGCTGATGCCAAAAGGAACTGGCTTTATCGAACAGCGTATTGGCATCAGTGCATGGGAAATCGGTCGAGGTTCTCAGAATAGTAATTCTCCTTATATGAATTATTGGGATGGAGGCAATGGAGGCAGCAATCTCTGGATTGCGATCCGCGATTGTAATATTTTTCTAGAGAATATCCATAAGCCCCAAGACTTACAGAATTACGAACGTAACAGATGGATTTCAGAAGTTAAGTTCTTGAAAGCTTTTTACCATTTCTATTTGTTCCAGCTTTATGGTCCTATTCCTATTATAAACGAGAATGTTCCAATTGACGCTACATCGGAAGAAGTGCGTCTTTACCGAGAACCGGTAGACGATGTGGTCGCTTATATTTCCGGTTTGCTGGATGAATCCCAAGAGTATCTTCCTTTGCAAATCACTGACGAAAGTTTGGAAATGGGTCGAATCACACAGCCAATAGCTAAAGCAGTAAAGGCTCAGTTACTATTACTGGCAGCCAGTCCGCTATTCAACGGCAACACAGACTACGCAAATGTAAAAGATAATCAAGGTCGAGCCTTATTTCCAGCCACTTATGATGAAAACAAGTGGAAATTAGCGGCTGATGCAGCACTAGATGCCATCCAGACTGCTGAGGAAGCACAGCATACTATTTATTATTTTAAGGATGCGGTAACAATTTCAGATGTTACCCGCAAGTTGCTGGATATTGGTGAGGCAGTGACAGAAAAATGGAATAAAGAAATCATTTGGGGAAGTACTCGTGATGTGACAGGGCTGGAAACTCAAGCAATGGCTAAGTTGAGTACCGGAAAAAACTACAACGCACGTTCTGTATTAGGTCCGACACTGACGGTTGCCGAAGAATTTTACTCGGCAAACGGTGTACCGATTGACGAAGATAAAGGAGAGTTCTGGTCGGCTAACTATCCGTATCGCTATGATTACAAAACGATCGAAGATACCGGAAATAACAAATACTATTTTGAATTAGGACAAGAGACAGCCATTCTCCACATGGAACGTGAACCGCGCTTCTACGCTTCATTATCATTTGACCGTGGAACTTGGTATGGAGCCGGTTTTAAAGATGATACACAGAAAAATTTGTCTAAATATCATTTCCGACGCACAGAATATTCTGGTTTAGCCACTTCCGAAGATTATTCATACACTGGTTATCTGAATAAAAAAGTATGTAGTTACCGATGTAACTTAACCGATGATTCATGGAGTCCTCATCGTTATGCATTTCCGATTATCCGCTTGGCCGATTTATATCTGATGTATACGGAAGCATTGAATGAGACGATGTCAACTCCTAATAATGAAGTATTCCATTACATAAATGAAGTACGCAAGCGTGCCGGTCTCGAAGGAGTGAAGGAGTCTTGGAGTAAATACTCAAAATACCCTAATAAGCCCAACACACGTGAAGGTATGCGCGAAATCATTCGCATGGAGCGTTTAAATGAATTGGCAGGGGAAGGAAAACGTTTCTGGGATATGCGTCGTTGGAAAGAATCACTACCGACAGAAATACGTGGTTGGAACGTAAAAGGAGAAACAGCATCAACATTCTACCGGGTAAGTACGCTATACCAACGTACGAAGTTTACTTACAAAGATTTTCTGTGGCCTTTGAAGGTGGAAGCCATTCAAAAGAATCCGAACCTGGTTCAGAATCCCGGTTGGTAATGTCAGTATTTATATTATAAAACGATTGAAAACATGAAAGATATAAATCATAAATCAAGAATGGCAGGATGTCTGTCGACTATCCTGTTAAGTATGTTTTGCCTGATGGGGTGCGGGCAGGATGAGAAGATAGGATTAGACCCAACCGACAATATAGCGCCGGGGATCCCTACCGATATCTCTGTAGAAAACATCAATGGTGGCGCTATTATTAGTTATACCGCACCCAAAGATGATGACTTGCTGTGTGTGGTAGCAACTTATATGATCAATGGTATTGAAAGAATAACAAAAGCTTCTCCTTATACTAATAAACTAAAAGTTGAAGGTTTTGGAGAAGAAAAGTCATACCAGGTCGCATTGAAGAGCGTGGATAAAAGTAAAAATGAATCGAGTTCGGTTCAGGTAACAGTAAATCCTACAACTCCCCCTGTAAAAGCAATCTTCACATCCCTGAAGGTGGAAGATAGCTTTGGCGGTGTCAAATTGTCATGGAAAAATCCCACAGAAGCCAATATTATCGTAGAATCTTATGAGAAAAAGGCCGATGAATGGGTTGCTCTCGAAAAAGGAACGTTCTATTCAAGCACTAAAGAAGGCGCAGGAACGATTCGTGGCTATGATCCAAAACCTGTGACATTCAGATTCCGAATTCGAGATCGCTGGGATAACTATTCGGACTATATGGAAACCAATAATACACCGATAGAAGAGATTGAAATTGATAAATCCAAATTTAAAGAAATTACCAAACTGCCGGGTGATGTGGTACCTATGTCAAGCCTGCCTATCAGAAATATTTGGGATGGTGATAAAGTAAAAAATTGTTTCCATGCTGGCGGAACGGATGGCATTGGTATGTCAATTACCTTTGATATGGGACAAGTGGCTAAACTCAGTCGTTTCAAAATGTGGCAACGCACAGAAAGTGAAGCGTGGATTTACTCTCATAACAACTTGAAACACTATATCGTATACGGCTGTACGGAAATTACGGAAGCTATGCGCAATAGTGGTCATGAAGGAGAAGACGGTAAAATCTATCCGGATTTCGAGGGATGGACTGAAGTTCTGGACACATGGTGTTATAAACCATCAGGGGATAGCGGCAAGGTAACGAACGAAGATAAAGAATACATACTGAATGGTGATGAACATGAAGTGCCTACTGATGTACCAGCGGTTCGATACATACGTATTTACATGATTGAAAACTGGAGTGGAGGTAATATTCCTCAGATAGGTGAAATGACGTTCTGGGGACAGATTATAAATAATTAAATAGAAATCTGATTATGAAAAAGATATTTAAATATTGTACAGCCTGTTGTCTGGCAGTTGTCACTTTATCTGCTTGCGGTGACCTCTATGAGACACACGAAAAGTATCTTAAAATGGGCGAAAAGACATATATTGGCCTTGCTAACGATTTAGAGGCCAATGGTGGTTTCAAACGCATAGAATTGAAATGGAAATTGAACGCAGACCCAAAGATCAGCACTTGCGTCATCACTTGGAATGGCTGCGAACAACCTGTAATAGTTCCAGTCAACCGTTCTAATGAATATATGTCAAGAATACTAGAAATTCCGGAAGGAAAATATATTTTTGAAATAGTGGTCAAGAGTGAGTCTGGAAATGAATCTTTACCTCAGACCGTTTCGGGAGAGGTTTATGGAGATTATTATCAATCCAGCTTACCACAAAAAGGGATTAACTCTATTAATATCACTCCCAAATGGGTAACTATTAAATGGGCTCCAGAAGAAGGATGTGTAGGCAATGTTCTAACATATACCAATACGAAAGGGATAGAGAAAAGTTTGGATCTCGCAGGTGATGTCACTACAACTAACATCGATGACTTTGTACCAGGTTCCAAATTTACTGTATATTCCCTATTTAAGCCTGAAGAAAATGCCATTGATGAAATTAAGTCAGATGGGAAAGATTTTAGTTTTCCTGAAACTCCAGATTATTATGTCATAACTAAAAGTGATTGGGATAAAACGTTCCATGAATTCTATGAAGATGTAGACAGAACGGGATGGACAGTTAAGGCTAATACAGAAGAATTGACAGGTGAAACAAGTGAAGCAATGCCTCATAATGGTCAGGCAGTTTCTTTATTGGATGGTGATTTGAATACTTTCTGGCATTCAGCATGGTCAGGTAGTGCTGCTCCTCCGTTGCCACATGAAATCATATTCGATATGCAAAATTCACAAGACATCATGTCAATAGAATTGGTGAGACGTAGATATCCGTCCAATAATAAAGATTTAAAAACTGCAATATTTAGTATCAGTAATGATAAAGTGAGCTGGACAGAAGTGGGACAAATGGACTTCCCGAACAATACGGAACCAAACGCACAAGTCCTTATATTACCACAGGCTGTAAATGGAAGATATTTCCGTACGATGGTTACTGCCAGCAACAATGGTGTTAATGCAAGTATAGGTGAGATAATGTTTACAATGGGTGAAAAAAAATAATTGTTAGTAATTGAATCAAAAGGCTGTTTCAAAAATCAGATAAGCTTAAACTATTTTGTCATTCAGGGAGTGAAATTAATAATCTCTTACTTAATAAAATAAGAATAGATTCTTCGATAAGTTCAGAATAACAGATATAATAGTTGCTTACACTTTTGACACAGCCTTTTTTATTATCAAACAGAGAGGAAGATATCCAAAGCTACTAATTTGCATGATACTTCAAAAACAGACATTTCTTTAAAAAGGAATATTTACACTGTTTGTAAAGGCATAATTGCGCAAGACTTCAAAGAGAGCCAAAGAATTACGTGCATTTACAAATACACATTTTCTCAATACCGTCATCTAAGGGTTTTATTCATCCAATTGCGCTATCTTTTCAATTTCATCTTTCTTTTTTGACGCATATAAAAATATTTGGCTACATTCTGACACTTTCCACTTTTCCGTATTTACTGATCAACCAGAGAAAAAATAGCTCAAAACAGTATTTTTATGCCTCCCTCACTAACGATAATTGGGTTCCTCGGTGAGGAAAGATGCGTTGGTTTAAAACCAACGGCACTTTGGTTTAAAACCAACAGGTGCTTTTTCTACAAGAAAAGATACATATACCATGCAATTTCATACAGAAACAGCCTACTTTTCTGCATATTATTACGTCTATTTATGCAGTTTAATCTCCAGTTTATTAGTTTTTGAGCTGCTTCCCCCTATAGTAATCTTAAAAACAGAACATTTCGACAATAAGAATAATATGAAACTACAGCACAAATATATAAAATTGATCAGGCAGAAAGAAGCGGGACGATTATATAATCATGAAATTGTATCTGTTCATTAGGTTTATATAACCGAAAAGAATTATCTTTGCTACATATCAACAGTTGGACTAAAAGGAATTTATGACGAAAGCTTTATTTTTTGATATAGACGGAACGCTGGTTAG
>OBZR01000804.1_pt1 | contig 15334 bp, 13 predicted proteins | sample 1495541 | NCBI WGS metagenome assembly OBZR01 (sample SAMEA2580240, study PRJEB22360) | human gut metagenome | biome: human gut; feature: human-associated habitat; material: faeces | place: Denmark | collected 2008/2010 | reverse complement strand
CTATTTTTGTATTATTTGAATATGTAAGTGTATAATCTGTATTTTGTTTTAAAACTGTTCCCTTATATTTAATTGTTACATCTGGTTTTATACTACTTCCTGTATAAATTTGTGTTGGTATAGGTGAAATACTAGCTTCATTTATGTCTATATCCCATTTAAAATCAACTGGATTATCTGGATCCCCTGTTGCAAAAACTGCTGGTGTACTAAAAGCTACTGAAGCACTTAACAAACCTGCTAAAAATATACTTGTAAATTTTTTTGATATCTTCATATTCTTTATCTCCTTTTGATTTAAAATCTTTATATTTAAATTCATTAAATATGTCAATTAGAGAATAACAATATCACTTGCTATTCTATAATTTAGATTTCATATTTATTTTTCAATTTACTATTTATCTTTTATTACATAATCTTATTTTCCATTAAGTAATTCATTTATTGATATTGAACCCTCTTCATATGGAGCATAAACAGTGTATTCATTTCCTGCTTTATCTTTATATGTTACAAAAGAACTTGCTGTCATTTGTCTGTCAAATTGAGTATGTGGAACACTTACTATAGTTCCTAAATATGTAACATAGTTTTCTTCTTTATTTTGTTCATATAAGACTTTAGCAGTTGATATAGCTACTTTAGGTGTATCTAATGTAAGAGCTTGACCTTTTTCAAGTAAGTTAGCTGGTATAATTAAAGTTCCCTTTGTTACTATTTCATCACCATCGTTATATAATTTAGTTTTAAATCTTATACCACTTTTATCATTGTTATTTACTATAGTTCTTGCTTGTGCCCCTATCATTTGAACATGAGCATATTTAGCCTTATAAGTTGTATTTTCAGTGTATTTTTGTCCTGATTTGTATTCAGTTTTTATATCGTCTATATTCTTATACCAACCTACAAAAACATATCCGTCTTTAGTTGGAGCTTCTGGAGTATAGTCTAATGCTTCATCTTCTGAAACTGTTTTAACTACTGCTTCTTGACCATTATCAAAATCAAATGTTATATTTACATCTGCTGATTTCTTAGTATTTTCAATTGCTATAATATGACTTGAATCATTTTTATAGTATATAGTTCCATTAGAATCACATATTGGACTTGCTATACAATATTGTTGTATATCACTTGGTACATCAAATAATTCGCTTACTTTTGCTTCTGTTTGTCCAGGTGCGTCTTCTATTACTGCAATTCCTCCTGGAAGTTCGTTATATGTAACATAGATATATACTTTTCCTTCTGATTTTTCATATGCTGTAGATAGTAATGGTGATGCTTGTGGATATCCTTTTAGTGGAACTTCATATATAGTTTTTAATGTAGTTGCATCTGCTACTATCATTTTTCCTTTACCGTTTAAAACACCAGTACCATAATAAACTCTACCATTATGAACAATTGGAGTACTTGTACATTGAACTTGCTTTTCACTTCTTAATAAACTACTCTTATCAAAAGTACCATTGCTATTTAATTTCATAGAGTATAAATATCCAGCTTTAGTTGTAAAGAATATTTTGCCTGAAGTTTTATCATATGCTATTGAAGAACGTTGATCTCCTACAACATCTATAGAGTCAACTACATCACCAGTTTTTTTGTTTAAACTATAAACATGACCAGTTCCTTCAGAACCACCATCACCGTCATCAGTACCTACTACAACAGTGCTTCCACCAACATAAGCTCCTGCCCAATAAAATCCACCTTTTTGAGTGAATTTCCAAGATGCGTATTTAGTTTCATTTGTTTTAGTTGTATCTTCATCTGTTATTGAAAAACAAGCAAATTGAGCATCTTTTGTTTCGCTTTCCCAGAATCCTAAGTAGATATATCCATCACTATATGCTATTGGAGATAATGCTTGTGATGAACTGCTTCCTATTTGTTCACTTGTCCAAAGTGGTTCTAATGTTTTTGCACTAAATGCTTGAACTAATCCACCATTTAGAGGAACTATTATCATTCCCTCTGCATAAATTGGCGGTGTATATCCAAAGCTTGGTTTTCCTGCCATAGTTGCTTTTTTAATTGTATGACCATCTACCTTGCTTAATTTATATAAGTTATTCCCTGCCATAGTTATTATAGAATCATCAGCTTCTATCATTACACTTGCTGCATCAGTCCATGAAGTTGTTCCAGATGGGCTTACTTTCCATTTAAGATTTGCTTCTGAAGCATTTCTTGGAGTTTTTGTATTTGTTATACCCATATTTTCATCACTATTTCTGAAGTTTGTCCATTGTGATGTAACTTGTTCTAATGAATTTGCTGCTGCTTTTTCTAAGTTTATATCTACAGTTTGTTCCCCAGATTTAAGTGTTATATCTTGTTTTTTAGTTACATAGCCGAATTTTGTAACTATTAAGCTATAAGTTTTTCCAGAAAGTAATTCAGTATATTTTCCATTTCCGCTGACTTCTTTTCCTTCTGGGTTTATTAATCTTATCATCGCATCTTTTGGATTACAATTTATATTTAAAGATGCTTCTTGAACTTGATTTACATTTACCTTATATGTAGTTGCTCCTAAACCTGCATCCCCTGCTATTTTTATTTCTACCTGAGTTGTTTGACCAGTTAAATCAACACTAACACCATCATCAGTAAGTATTTTTCCGTTTACTGTTATAGTATTATATTTGCTAGTCATTTCTGCTGCTGCTTTTACTAAAACTGATTTTGTATTAGATGCAGTTGCTTCATATGTATATTGGTCTTTTTTAAATTCAGGGCTTAAATTGAGCTCTTTTTCATTTGCTAAAACTTCTATACTTCCTAGTCTAGCACTTCTTATTGCTGTTATTGTATATGTCTTGTTTTCTTTTCCATCAGGAGAAGTTACAGTTATTTTTATTACATTTTTACCGTATTTTAGTTTTGTAACACTTCCAGTACTTGTGGCTTTCTTTTCTTCTCCATTAGCATTAGTATAAGTAATTTTAATTGTTGAATCGTCATTTTCAGATTCTGCATTAATTTTTAAACTATTATATGTACCTTCTTCAATAGTGTAGTCTGATACATCTGGATTAAATGCTGGTGATAGCGTGTATTTATCAACGCTTAATGAATCCAAGTTACATTTACTGCTTGTTGCACGTGAAGCAGCTTGTTCTACTACTGCACTTGCATTCTTTGATGAATTTTCCGCTGCTACTATTAGCAAAGGATTTGCCAATGATAGAGCCATAGCACAAGTCGTTACCAAACTTAATGCTTTCTTTGGTGCTTTCTTCATAATTTTTCCTCCCACCTTTTATATAAAAGTAAATTACTACAGAAAAAGCAATATTTTTGCAATTTCTGCCATTTATTTAATTGTACCTTATATTAAGTGTCGAAAAAGTATGATTTAAGTGCTATGCAAAGTAGTACTACTAGTATTACTACTATTTTTCTAAAAAAAATTAGTGCTTTATTTTGTATCCATATTAGGGAAATTTATACTTCCCCATTTTTTATTACTCCAGCCAAATGATATCATTTTTCCATTAATTATATTAAATGAAAAAGCATCTTCTACTACATCTAATACCTTTGGAATTCCCTGAGTTGTCCCACTAAATAAAAATAATTTTGTTGAATATCTTCCTTGTTGTAGCCCTTTTGCATCGAATACTAAGTTGTATGATTTTTTACCTCCTTTTTTGATATCTCCTAAATTATTTGATATTGTAGTTCCAACAGGTATGTAGTTGTAATTTATCGTCATTCTTACAAATACATCTTCAACATTTTCTAATGCTTTACAACTTAATGTAAATCTTAACTTATCACCTTCATCGAATATAAATCCCAATTTATCATTCGAGCTCACACTTTCAATTAAAACAGATGGGGCAAATCTCTTCGGACGTTTATTTTCTTTCAATGAGATAAAAGATTGATTTTTTGAAAAATCATCATAATACATTTGAATAGCTTTTTCTACAGAACCATCATATTTTAATGTGCCTTCTTCTAAAAATATACATCTATTACACATATCGCTTATTGTACTCATATTGTGGCTGACATATAGTATTGTCTTACCTTGATTTTTTGCCAAATTCTTCATCTTGTCTAAACATTTCTTTTGGAACTTCATATCCCCAACTGCTAACACTTCATCCATTATAAGTATTTCTGAATTTAGATGGGCAGCTACTGAAAATGCAAGTTTTACATACATTCCAGATGAATATCTTTTTACTGGTGTATCGATAAATTCTTCTATTTCTGCAAACTTTACTATTTCATCAAATTTTTGGTCAACTTCGGATTTTTTCATCCCCAATATTGCCCCATTTAGATAGATATTTTCCCTTCCTGTAAGTTCTCTATGAAATCCTGTTCCAACTTCAAGCATGCTAGAAATCTTTCCTTTTATATAGATATCTCCCTTTGTCGGCGATGTTATCTGAGATAAAAGTTTTAGCAAAGTCGACTTTCCTGCTCCATTTCTTCCTATTATTCCAAGGATTTCACCTTCATAAACTTCAAAATTCAATCCTTTTAATGCCCAAAACTCACCATTGACTGCTTTCTTTGCCCCAATTTTAGAATTTGGATCCTCTTTATTTAGCTTTAAGGCGATATAACTTTGCAATGCTTGTTGCAGTGTCTTCGCTCCTATTACTCCGAGTTTATATCGTTTATGTAAATTTTCAACTTTGATAACCGTATTTTTCATATCAGTACCCCTTTAAACTGTGTCTATAAAATCTTTTTCTACTTTTTTAAATAAAAAAAGACCAATACAACCTATAATTATTGTTTCTAAAATACTTATAACTAAAAATGTCGTTGGTATGCTTCCACAACCTAAAAACAAATACCTAAATGTCTCTGCAATTGGAGCCATAGGGTTTAGCATAAGTAAAGTTTGTAATTTTCCATGTATTTGAGATGTTGGATAAACTATTGGAGTTGCATACATCCAAAGTTGTAGTCCAAAACTAACTAATACATTTAAATCTCTATATTTTGTAGTTAAAGACGAAATTATTATCCCAACCCCAAATGCAAGCATCGCAGTTTGCAAAATTAAAAGTGGGAAAAATACTACTTTTATATCTATTGATATAGGCCCTCCCCTGTGAATAAACATTGCTATAAACAATATAAAAACAACTAATTGAACTGTAAAATCTATTAATTTAGTAAAGATAACTGATATCGGTAGAACCAATCTAGGAAAATACACCTTTCCGAAAATAGCTGCATTAGTCAAAAAAGTAGAGGATATCTGGCTTAAACAAGATGAAAAATAGACCCAAATTATATTGCCCGCCATATAAAATATAAACTGTGGCACAGAATCTGTAGGTATACTCGCAATGTATCCAAATATAATTGTAAACATGGTCGTTGTTAAAAGGGGATTTATCACTATCCACAACGGTCCCAATATAGTTTGTTTATACATTGTAGTAAAGTTTTTCTTTGTTAAAAGAAATATTAAATCCTTATATTCCAATATTTCCTTTAAATTTAATTTGAAAAAACTCTCCTCAGATTTTATAATTTTCGTCCAATCTTGCTTATTCTCCATTATATCCTCCACCGTAATAATGTCTGTATGTCATACACATTTGCATAAAAATACAAACACCACTTTTATCAAATGCTTGTCTTATTTTATTTATTTCCATCCATCGGTCCAACCATCGCCATCTTCATCTTTTATTGAACTTGAATTATTTTTGTCTTTTGATGAATCTTTTTTACTTGATGAATCCTTTTTAGTTGATGTTTTTTTGTCTGAAGACTTTTTATCTGAACTTGATTTTGATGAATCTTTTGTGTTTTTATCAGATTTGCTGCTAGTATCATCTCCCCAAGCAGAATTATAATCTACAGCATTATCTTCGTCTTTTGAATCAGATTTATTAGTAACTTGTTGTTTATCATTTTCTTTATTGCTTGAACTTAAGTCTTTATCCTTTGAATCTGAACTTGAATCTGATTTGTCCTTGTTTTCTGAATTTGAATTGTCACTTGATTCACTTGTAGTTTTATCATTTGAATTGTCTTGAGATGATGATTGTTCAGTATTATTTTTGCTTGTTTGTTGACCCTTTGAGAATAGACTACATCCTGCAAGAGACATACTTAGAACAAGTGCCATTAATAATATACTTATTTTTTTCATTTTTTCCCCCTTTGATTTTTGTGGAGTTTATAAATAACTTACGTTGATTATATAAATCCCATCTTAATAATACTTAGTTCAAATTTTTACTAGTGCCATGGCTTATCTGGATCGATAATCCAACCTTCACTATCTATATATGCAACATTTTCTTCTACTTCAAATTCCACTACTTCCACTTCTGGTTCTATAAATTCTTTTTTCATAATAAACCTCCATATTAATTATTTATATTATCCCCTAGACATAGTTGTATAGGACAATTTTGCAGCTTCATTACTGATATTACATCCTAATTTATAAATTTTAACTTTATTAAATATTTTGTCTATCATATTTAATAATAACTCCATATGTTCTTTATCTGTAGGTTTATAACTTTGTGTTAAAAAAAGTGATACTGCTTCTGATTTTGTAGCTTGTCTTATCCAGTTATCATCACTTCTACAAATAAATGTAATTCCTTTTAGCTTAAATTTATCATTAGTACTCAAATCATTCTTTCCACTCCAAGGTGTTCCATAAACATAAAATTCCCCATTGATTTCTCTTATACATGGCTTATCATCATTTATTATAACAGCCCTATCCTTAAAATGCTCTAACCATAAAGATGTATGTGTAGATTTTCCTGTTCCACTATGAGCGGAAAATAAGTAAGCATTTCCATCAACTGCAATAGCTGATGAATGTAAGACACAGCCATTATGCTCCAATATTTTATACGAAAATCCTGTATTATAAAGGCCATGTATATAATCGTCTATGCTAAACTTTTTTTCCGAGTAACCTCTTTTTTCCAAGTGGGATTTATACCATTTCGGAAAATTTTCCTTATTTTGTCTAAGTTTTATATCTGGCTCCCCATCATAGTCATATAAATATTTTTTGCCTCTTTGCTCTGTCTTCATACCGCCATTTTCTATAAGTACATTCAAATCTGCAATTTTATATTTTCCCATAATAACTCCTCTTACTATTTTATTTATATTATGCAAGCCACTCTAAAAGAGTAGCTCGCAATAATATTTAATTTTTTAGTACAACTAATTTAGATTAATCCCACCATCCTGGATTTGGTTCAACTGGGTTTTCAACATCTCCTGAAGTTGCTATTCCTTCAGTTTCAGAAACTTCAAATTCCACTACTTCTACTTCTGGTTCGAAAAATTCTCTTTTCATAATAAACCTCCCTCAAAAATATTTATATCACATGAATTATTAAAGAGTTATACATCCTATTTCATCTAATTTTGAAATAAAATTATCTATAGATTGGCTAGCCCTTTTATAATCCACATCATATTCCTGTGTCAATTTTTTTATCAGCTCTTCTTTTGTTGTCTCATTTTCTAGCTGTCTCCATAAGAATGTAGCTGTTTCATTTAAATTAATCATTGAATTCATATCTTCTGCTGTATCCCCTGTTGCAACAACAATACTTAAGCCTGCTACCTCTTTCATATAAAAATCATCTTTTATCTTCAATCTAAACTCCCCCTATTTTTCCTATACCTTAATTTTAGTTTTTTCTACAAAGTTTGTCAGTATGATATTAGTAGTACTACTTTTCTTACTCTAGTAGTACTACTTTTGAAGTTTTTTATCATAATACCTATTATTCTTCGATATTTTGTCTATTAATATATTATTATGACTGTTATTAATAAAGTCGTTTATTTCCGATTAATTCTCATTTAGTTTATTCTAATACAAGTTATAGACCTAGTTTATTCATTGTTTCATTTTGTTCTTTGATTTTATTCTCACTATTTAATACAGAACCCAAATACCCTAGGCTCCCAAACCCTCTAGATTTCAGTTGATAAAATCCTCTATAAATCCACGCAAAGTCAATTAAATATTTTTTATCTCTTAAAAATGAATACTGCTTTGACTTTATAAGTTCTTCATAAGATGGAAATAACATTTGTTTCAATATTTTTGTCTTAACTGAGTTACTTTTTTTATTAGTTTTTGCAATATCATTTCTTATCTGTGCGATTCTAAAATTAGAATTATAAAATCCAAAAGTTCCACCAGTTAAAATTGTTTCACTTAATTTATTATAAAAATCTTCTTCTATCTCATATTCAAAATCTAAATTTGTATCAAACCATTTATTACAAAGAATCAATATATTTTGTGTGAGCAATCTTAAATCAACCTTGTCCATTTCAACCCATATATAATCCCAATCTAGTTCTTTGCCAAATTTGTTAATATACATGGCTATGTCCATTATCATTCTAACCCCGCAGCCACAACCGTAAAAATGCTTTGCTATATGCACTAACAGATATATTAAATGATAGTTTTTATTTAATGTATAAGAATAATCTCCTTTTAAAGACACTGTATACTCCCATGGATTTGAGAAGTATTTTTTAAAATCTATATCTTGTTTTATTTCTTGTTCTACTAAAGTTGTATGAACTTCTATATAAGAAAACTTCTTTTTATATGTCCAAACATCATCACATTGTCTTTCATTTTCATACCCCAAATACTTCATTATTTTATATACTTTTTCTCTATCACTTAAATCTATAAATATATCGATATCAGACATACTTCTATATTCTCGTGACGGATAGTATTTTTTAAGAATATATCCTTTTATTACTATATGTTTTATTTTTTCTTCATTAAATACATCAATTAATTTGTCTGCATTTTGATCAAATACCATATTATATTTCATTTGAAATAGTAATTTTTTTTTCAACTTATTATAAATTTCTAATGGTATATCCATTTTATTTTGTAATTTATTTATTGCAGAAAATACTATTGATTCTAAACTATGTATTTTAGCAAGATTATAAATTTCACACCAATCTATTATATTCTCCGATACCATTACATCAGTTTCATTTATCTGAGATGATATTAATTCTAAAAAATATTTCTGAGAGTTATTCAAAATTTATTCCCCCTTAAAATAAGATTATTCTCCATAGTAATAAGAATAATTGCTGTAATTATAATAACTAACTGACTTTGCATCAAATTTATTTAAAATACATCCTATTATTTTTATACCTTGTAATCCTTTAATTGAGTCTTTTATATAATTTCACTTTCTTTTGATGCCATAATATAAACTAAACCATCGCTATATCTAGATAAAATACTACAATCTGATACTACTCCTGCTGGAGGTGTATCTATAAAAATATAATCATAATCATTTTTTAAAGAATCTATAAGATTTTTCATTTTTTTAGATGCTAATATTTCTGTTGGATTTTGTGGTATCTTTCCAGTAAATAATATATCAAATTTATCATTTACCTTTTCTATACTATTTTTTATATCTTTTTTACCTAATAATATATCCATTACACCTTTTTGATTAGGCTTGTTTAATATTTTATTTATTGTCGGATTTCTCAAATCACAATCTATTAAAAGAACTTTTGTTTCTTCTAATTCCGAAAACTTATATGCTGTATTTAAACTCAATATACTTTTTCCTTCATCTTTATGTGTACTCGTAAATAAAATTACTTTCATTTCATTATCTATATTTGCATATTGAATATTAGTCCTTATCTTAATAAACTCTTCTTGCACTAAATTTTTTCTATCTAAATCTTTTACATACATTAATTTTTCTTTTTGTTTTGATACTACCCCCAATATATTAAAATCAAAATATTTTTCGATATCTTTTGTTGTCTTTATTGTCTTATCTAAAATTTCTCTAAGTAATATAACTGCTACAGCTAATATAATTCCTATTAAAGTCGCTATAATAGTATTTACTGTTTTTCTAGGTCTTATATGTTTTGTTGGAACAGTTGCTTTATCTATTACTTCTACTCCACTTGCTTTTGTAATTCTCTTAACTTCTTTTTCAAAAACAATCGGTATCTCATTACATATCTTTGCCGCTGTCTTTGGATTTCCATTCCTAACACTTATTTTGATAATTTGGGTATCTTGTATATTTTCTACATCAATATATTTAGCTAATTTTTTTGCTTTCATCTTTAAATTTAAATTATCTATAACTTGATTAAGAACTGTATCAGATGTTATTATTTTTGAATAAGTAATAGCCATCCTTTGTGAAAATGTAAAATCATCACTAGTTGACATTTGGACTTTCTCTTCATCGACCTCTTTATTAGTTATAATCGTTGTATTAGCTTCATAAACAGGTTTAAGTAAAAATTGATTTACTCCTGCGGTAATTAGGCCAAATATTATTCCAACTAAAGCTATTATCCACAGTTTCCTTTTTATTATAGTAAATAATTCTCTCAAACTTATAGTCATTGTATCCTTCATTTCTTCCCCTCATTTCAACTAAAATTTATTCTATATACTTTCTTGTTTATTTTTTAAAAGCTTGTTTAATGGTTCTATTATTAAGTTCTTCTCAAAATCATTTAAGCCTAAATTCCAAATAGATATCATAAATATTATGGTGTAAACTATAACAAATAGTATAAATTTAGAAATTGTATCTATTACATAAAATCTAAAAATTAATCCTCCAAATATTACTGGAATAAACATAGAAGGAAGAATCCTGACTATATTACCCCAAAACTTTATCATATCCAGTTTTACTTGTTTATAATAGTAGATATTCATTATAAATACCTCTCCTATAATCAAAGAAATTGCTGTTCCTATAGCTGCCCCTACAGCTCCATAACTTTTACATAAATAAATACTAATGATAATATTTACTATTGATATACTAAAACCAAGTAATGATCTAAATACTTGCATATTTATAGCTCTTAAAATTGCTATACCTATATTTTGTATGACTGGTATTGAAACTGATAAAATCAAAATATTCATTATATAATATGATTCTTCATATCCTTTTCCAGCCCATATTTTTATAAAGTATTTCCCAAATATAATAAATCCAGATGTGAATAAAAATATTACAAAAAATTGTATTCTTCCCACTTTTATAAATAAATCTGTAAACTTCTCATTTGCATCTTTCTCAACAGATATTCTATTTACTTTTGGTATAAATACTGCTGAAATAACAGTAGAAATACTAATAAAAAAACTATTTATTTGTGATGCAATATCATATACAGCGACAGTCTTCGTCCCTTTATACATTCCAAGTAAAAATTTATCTACATTCCAATTGACCTGATCTGTTACTGAGTTTAAAAATATAAAAAATGAAAAAATTCCTATTTCTTTCATAAGACTGAAATCAAATTCATTAAATCTGAACTTAGCTTTTAACTTTTCTTTGCAATACCAAATATTCATACATACTGTAAAAATATTTATAATAGTTGTTACCAAAACAAGCGCTATTGATTTATATCCCATAAACAACAATGGCAATACTAAAAATGGATTTACTATAGTAGATATAAGTTTTACAACCTTTTGAAAAATATATTTTTCATTTGCAGTTATTATTGCATCAAAAGCTGCTGATGGAAATAATATAGATATATTAAATACCATTATTTTTACTAATATTTTTGCCTTTTGTAATTCCTGTATAGTAAGCTTATTTTTAAATATACTTTCAACATTCAAGTCTAATACACTACCGCATATTAGTGCTATTACTCCTAAAATACAAAATATAATTAAAAACATTCCATTTAAATTTTCTATTTTATCTTCTTTTCCAAGGGCTTTATATCTAGAGTAGTATCTTACAAATGCACTAGCAAATCCAACATTTAAAACTGCTAAGTAACTTACTGTTGAATATACTAAACTATACAATCCATATTCACTTTTTCCCAACATTCTAATCATTATGGGAGTGTAAAATAACAATATAATGGTTTGTATAAATGTATAACCATAGGATAATATAACTCCTGCCTTTAGCTGATTTACTTTCATATATTAGACCTCTCTATATTAAGTTTTCTCAATTATATCTTCGTTATCTTTATCACTCATACAAAGCAAAATCATTCCACATAGAATAATAAAAAATCGTGCATTTAATATGTCTGGAATTAAATTTGATGCACCTAAAACATAGAGCATTACCCAAAAATCATCTTTTAATCCTTTTTCATACGATTGATATAATGCATATAAAATAACACTTATTAAACAGAGTGTTAAAATAATGCCCCCCATATCTAGCCATCTTAAAACTGTGTTATGTGGAATAATCCCTCTTGTCATCAATGATGCTAAATAAGTGTTGTCATATCCAATTCCTAATGGATTTGTTATAAAAACTTGTATTCCACTTATATAGTCAGGTATTCGTCCATTATTTTCTACTAACTGTGAAACTTGGTCTACTGGTCTTGACATTTGTAAAAAATAAATCATGGCAAATGCAAATATAGGTACAAAAATTGTATATAATATTTTCTTTAAAACATCTATGTCACTAAAAATTGTGTAGATAACTAAAATTATAATCAGGCAAATTACACTAGTTCTTCTAGAAGTAAATGCCAGTCCAATCATTGTAATTAGTGAATACAAATAATTTATCTTTTTTTCTTTTCCTCTTAAGTATGCATAAAATGCTCCACATCCTACCATTATTGTTGAACAACTTGTATCTTCAAATAACAAACTACAACTAGTCTGTACCCCGTTATAAGAAAGTGGGGTTGCTATTTTAAATAATGATATAGAAAAATATGAAAACATAATATACTGTAGTATTATAAAAATTGCACATAGTAAATTCATAAATATTATATCGCTTACTATTTTTGCTCTATCTGAGTTGCTTATACTCTCTCTATTGAAATACATACATAGAAACAATACCATAAAGAACATTATCATTATAAATTCATTTAATCCCTCGGAAAATGACTTAGATTGAATTAGTGGAACTATTGAATATATAAAAAATGCTATAAATATAATCATAAGTAGTCCGTTTTGTTGTCTTAAATAAAATTTCTTGAAATTCCATAGAGTATATATAAATATAAATAATCCAAATACATAAAACCATGGTAGTTGTAAGTATTCTGTTGGCATTCCAATTATATTCATCCATGAAATTGGCCATGTAAACACTAACATTTCCATAGCAGTTAAGATAAAGTTTTGTTTTTTTTGCATAGAGTACATCATAAATGATATGATTATAAAACTGATTATGAAAAATACGATAGAGTTTAAATGAACCTGATAGTTATATAAATTAAAAATTAATAATAAAAAAAAGCCTAAATATTTCATATTTCAATCCCCTTCTTTTTTCCTAATTCTGTTAAATATATACTGCCAATTTTTCCAAAGGGATACAAAAAAAATATTAAAAATGGTTTACTTGATTGACGTATTATATTTTTTTGCTTAGATAAAACTCCAAAAGCTACATAATATATACAATGTTTAAATAGTAGGTGCATTTTTTTATCATATTTAACTCTTACTTTGTTATATAAAAAATAAGAAACTGGATTTTTTAAAAATCCCTTCAAAAGATTTTTCGTTAGTCCATCATCTCTGTATAAAAAAGTATAAGTGGACTTATTTATCCAGTACATAGGTTCATCCATTTGATAATATATATATCCTTCTGTAAAAAACTTTTCTCCTTCTATTACCGGATATTTATATTTTTTTGCATACTCTGTTTTAAAAGTAAACCTTGCTTCGCCTAAAAATAAATTTTCTGCAAATGCCTTTTGCAATGAACAAATACCACTTTTATCTATCTTATACTTATCATAAACAGGTTTAGTATGATCTCCATTATCACAAAGTGTAACAATTCCACTTATTCCATCATGTTCATTCCATGCATTGATAATTATTTCAACGGCATCTTCACATAAATAATCATCTGAATCTAGAGCTATCATTATAAGTTCAGTATCTGCATTATCACATGCTACATTATAGGCAGTATGCTTTCCTCCATTTTCTTTTTTTATATATCTTATTTCTATTGTATTTTCCTCAATCCATTTCTCGACAATATCCTCAGTTTTGTCTATAGAACCATCATCTACAATAAGCCATATAAAATCTTGGTTTGTCTGTTTTTTAAGACTTTTATATGCATTTTCTAAAATATCCCCTCTATTATAAGTAGGTGTAAATATAGTAAGTGTCTTCATATCTATCTCCTATAAAATCTTGCTTTTTCTTCTGATTCCAAATAAAATTCTTCTAAAAATTTTGCAGTATTGACAATATCATAACCTGCCTTTACTATATCCTCCTGTCTTCCTTTTCTATTTTTTTTATTATTATAAATATCTATTATTTTTTTTGCCCAATAAGATGCATCTTTTTCAAGCGAAACTTTGTGAACTAAGTCTGTTATAAAGGCTTCATCTGGTATGTTTTCTGATACAACTGATTCAAGTCCTAAAGCTTGTGCCTCTATTAATACAATTCCTAATCCCTCATAAAATGATGGAAATAGAAATATATCCATCGCTTGCATTAAATACTTTACATCAGACCTAACTCCTAGAAATCTTATTTCATTAGCAATTCCCATTTTTCTTGCCTTATTTTTTATTTCATCTTCTAATTCTCCATCTCCAACGAAAATAAGAACTGAGTTTGATTTTATTTTTTTTATTTCTTTTAATATATCTAACATGAATTTGTGATTTTTTTCTTTCATAAATCTGCCAACATGTCCAATCACAAAATTATTTTCTAAGTTTAATTCTTTTCTAATTCTATTTCTTATATCTATATGAAACTCAAAATCATCTACTTTTATTCCGTTTTTTATATATTTTATTTTATTTTGTTTTACTGCTTTTTCACCATAAAGCCACCTTGCTGCATCTATTGAGCATGCAAATAAATCTGTACACTGTTGCTTTAAAAATATTTTTTCATACTCCATAAATAGCCATTTTAAATCTTTTATCTCCCTGGTACTATGGCTATGACTTATTCTAATAGGAATATTATATTTTTTCGCAGATTTTAAAGGCCACATATTCAACTCTGAATGAGCATGAATTATATTATATCCAGGATGTTCTTTTAAAATTTTATTTATATCACTCATATATTTAAAATGTTTAAATGGGTTAAATGGACTGCATTTATAAATTCTTCCTCCTAAATTTCTAATTTCATCATCAAAGTAAGCATCCTTATCTCTATGTACCATAAAATCAAATTGTACTTTTTCTCTATCTATATTTCGATATATATTCATAAGAAGATTTTCAATACCGCCCATATCCATTACAACAT
>OBZR01000794.1_pt1 | contig 15479 bp, 10 predicted proteins | sample 1495541 | NCBI WGS metagenome assembly OBZR01 (sample SAMEA2580240, study PRJEB22360) | human gut metagenome | biome: human gut; feature: human-associated habitat; material: faeces | place: Denmark | collected 2008/2010 | reverse complement strand
TTTGGATTGGCCGCAAGCCAGCGTTGTAATGGCACCGCAGTCATCCCTGACACCAGCAGAGCAAGAGCAGGCACAGAGTGCCGTGATTGCGACCTGGTCCAGGCTCGACTGCTGCTGCATGTTGACCGCACTCATTCGGATGGATCGTTTTTGCGACAACCTTCTCTATGATGCTGTGCGTAGTGGTCTTGTTGCCATGATATTGCAGAGATTTTCTCAACTATTGGTGGTTTGATTGGGTTTTATTGGATCTCTTACCGCTTCGTTGCCACAGCGATAACAACCGCAAACAACACCAGCGTTTTCTAGATGATGTGGCGGAGGTGAGCGAGCAACATCAGGCCTGGATTGTTGTTTATGCGATCTGCCCGTGTTGCGATCTTTATGCGCTGGGCATGGATCTGGAGACCGGTTACCCCTTTACCGAGGTTGATGGGCAGACCACCACCATTCACGAGCTCACTTCAAGGCCAGAATGGCGATGGTAAAACGCATTCCTGCCTGAAAACACGACATGTGCAAAACCCCAGTATCGAAGCTGCGCGGCAGGCCCGGTATAGTCAGCCGAGACCACATCAGAGAGGGTATTCGATGAGTAACCAACCCGGCTTTTGGTTAGCGACACGCCAGTTGTCGCTAGCCGCTCTGCTGCTTGGCCTGCTGCAATCAACAGCATTGGCTGCCAACTGCACCTATCGAGAAGATGCATTGGGGCATACCCGCTACCGGTGTGACGATGGCAAGCAGGGCACCCTGCGTGAGGATGTGCTCGGCAACATCAAAGACACGGGAACGGGCATTACCTGGCGCAAAGATGCGCTCGGCAACCTCAAGGGCAGCGATGGCACCACCTATCGGGAAGACGCGCTGGGCAATCTGCGCGGCAGCAATTCCAAAACTGGCGCAAGGGTGACCTGGCGTGAAGATGCGCTTGGTCAGTTGCGTGCATCCGATGGCACTGTCTGCCGCACCGATGCACTGGGGCAACTGAAATGCCGTGGGGAAAGCACACCACCCGTTTTGTTGGGGCAATGACCCTCAAAAAGTGGGGAAAAAGTGGGGAAGTAGTAGCCGTTCAGTGCATGCAAAAGGGATAACTGTGCACTGGGTTAAAGGCAATGCGGCTGGTTTCGCGTATGATAACCGCGTCTTGGAACCCATAGTCGAATTGTTGAATAGAGAGTAGTTATGACGGCCAAAGCATATCTGGGCGACATCATCGGAGGCAGCATCATGCTGCGCGAGAGCCGAATAATCAGTGAACTACTGCTACAGCACCCTGATGATGCAAGCTGGCACGAGGCGATTGTTAGCCACAACCTGTTGCAAAAAAACTCGGTCCACAGCGCCAAGCGGATGGCATCCACGCTGCGCAAAAGAGTTGAGCCGATGGGGCAGGATTTCTGGACTGCATTACTGCAGGTGTCTGATGACCTGGCAAAGCAGATGTTACTGCTGGCAACCCTGTGTCAGTCTCCCGTATTAGGCGATTTTATGGCAACGGTTGTTTCCGATGCTAGGCGCATGTATCGAGAATCACTGCGTAGTGATGACTGGCAGGATTTTATTTTGTCGCGGCAACGGGTTGTTGATGGCCTTGAACAATTTTCAGCGAGCTCAATTCAGAAAATGGGAAATAACGTCTTCAAGATCCTGGCCGATGTCGGGTATCTGGAGTCTGGTCGTTCGAAAAAATTGCAAAATATTTACCTGTTACCCGAAATGAGAGAGTGGTCGATGCGCTTGGGTTGTCCAAAAGCTTACGAGGCGATGGAGTCAGCACGATGAATGTGCACTGGGATAGTGAGCCGCAGCTTAAAGCCCGGTTGGAACAGATCGACGCACGCCTGCGAAGCGACAGTTTTTTGAATAACCGAGAATTGGGGGGGGAGATCGGATTTTATATCTTCGATTATCCGCCGCAGTTTGAATTGATCGTGCGTGAGTATCTCGAATCAAGTCTGCTTCAGGTGCGCAAGCAAGGGCTGCAATTTTTACACCTCAACTTGTTTGAAGAACTACTCGACATGTTGCAGGGAAGAAAGCTGTTAGAAAAAGCCTTTGAACTGGAGTTGAAAAAAGGCACGGATGAGTTGGCCAAAGCGTTGAAAGGCCCGCTCGAGCAGGGGCGTGTTGCCCAGCACCTGATGAGCAAAATTCAGCCGGCCAATCCGCAGTTTGTGCTGTTGTCCGGCCTTGGCCAATGCTGGCCATTGCTGCGCGGTCACAGCTTGCTTAATGCCCTTCACGCACAAATGGGCGCAATCCCTTTGGTGCTGTTTTATCCCGGACAATACAACGGCCTTGAGCTTTACCCCTTTGACCTGGATCGCGCCGAAGTGGCAACGGCCAATTACTACCGTGCATTTCAGCTAGTGCCACATGCCGCCAAATATCAAGGTGGATGAGTCGCCCGGGTTGTCAGCGAAACGTCAATGGCGCAATAACCAAATCACCAAACCGCTACCCGAACGGTAACCTGCAAACAAGAGATATGGGATCATCGATGCAAATCAAAGAGCTATTTACCAAACAACTGGATCGTCCAATCAATGGCGTGGTGAAAGCCGAACAACTGGATGAGCAAATTATCTGGACTGAGTTGGATGAGTATGTGGTGACCCGTGAACTTGATCGCCATCTGCGCCATTTCTTCGAGACCTATTTGCCGGGCGTTACCCATCCTGATGATCCCAGCGTGGCGGGTAAAATTGGTATCTGGGTCTCCGGTTACTTCGGCTCCGGTAAATCGCACTTTATCAAGATCCTCTCTTATCTGTTGGGTAACCAGCGCGCTGTTCATGGTGAGCAGAGCAAAGCCGCGATCGATTTTTTCAAAGATAAGATCAGTGACACCCTGCTCTACAGCGACATTCACGCTGCGGTGAATCGCCCAACCGAGGTGATCCTGTTTAACATCGACAGTCGTGCAGATACTGAAGATAAAGAAGATGCCATCCTCAAAGTGTTCCTGCGGGTGTTTAACGAACGGCTTGGCTATTGCGCCGACCATCCGCATATTGCCCACCTTGAGCGGGAGCTGGATGCCCGCAATCAATATCACGCGTTCAAGAGCAAATTTTCCGAATTGAAGCGCTCCTCTTGGGAAGAAGAACGTGATGCCTATGGCTTCTGCCGGGATGAAATGGCGCAAGCCTGGGCACATGCCACCGGCCAGTCAGAAGCCTCCTCGGTGCAGAGCATGGAAAACCTCGAATCCATGTTTACGCTCGATATTAACAACTTCTGCAAGTGGGTACGGGAGTATCTGGATCGCAGCGCCCAAGAGAGCGGCAAAGATGGCAAACGCATCGTCTTTTTGGTTGACGAAGTGGGTCAGTTTATCGGCAACAATACCAATATGATGCTCAAGCTACAGACCATCACCGAGAATCTGGGCACAGCATGTGGTGGGCGGGCCTGGGTGATCGTGACCTCACAAGAGGATATTGATGCCACCCTGGGTGATCTGGGGGCGAAAAAAGCGCAGGATTTCTCCAAAATCCAGGGGCGTTTTCACACCCGGATCTCCCTCTCATCCTCCAATACCAACGAAGTCATCCAAAAGCGTCTGCTCGAAAAAACCACTGCAGCCAAAGATGAGCTGGCCGATCTGTTTATTCAGAAAGGCGATATTTTGCGCAACCAGTTGGCGTTTGATACCACCACCACCGCCGAGCTGGCGAATTATCGCGACAACGTCGAATTTGTCGATCACTACCCGTTTATTCCCTACCAGTACTTGCTGGTGCAGAAGGTGTTTGAAGCGATCCGCAAAGTGGGGGCAACCGGTAAACACCTCTCTCGGGGTGAACGTTCTTTGCTCGATGCGTTCCAGAATGCGGCACGTCAGCAAATGAATAAAGGGGTCGGTGTGCTGGTGCCGTTTCACGCATTTTACCCGGCTATCGAATCGTTTCTGGACACCAACGTCAAACGTATTTTCGAGCAGGCGGCCGAGAAGCAGAGTCTCGACCCTTATGATGTCAGCATCCTCAAATCACTGTTTTTGATCCGCTATGTCGATCTGGTGAAGTCCACCCTCGATAACCTGGTGACCCTCTCAATCGAAGAGATTGATACCGATAAAGTTGCCCTCAGAAAACGGATCGAAGCCAGCTTGCAGCGTCTGGAAAATCAGCTGCTGATCGCCCGCAACGGTGACGAATATGTGTTCCTCACCAACGAAGAGAAAGAAGTCGAGCAGGAGATCAAACACACTCAGGTTGAAAATACCGAAGTGACTCGCTTGCTGTCCAAATTGATCTTTGAAGAGGTGATGGGGAGTCGGCGCCAATATCGCTACCCCGTCAACAAACAAGACTACCCGCTTAGCCGCTTCTGTAACGGCCATCCGCTTGATGGCAGTGTACAAACCGACTTGGTGCTCAAGGTGATCTCGCCGCTTGATGCCAACTTTGATGGTTACCACGATCAGGGCTGCAAGGCGCTCAGTCTGGAAGGGCAGGGCAGCGTGGTGATCCGCTTGCCCGATGAAAAACGGCTCTGGGACGAATTTGATACCTGGCTTAAAACCGAGAAATTCCTGGCCAGCAACCGCAGCCAGCGACCGGAACAAGAGAAACTGTTGGCCGAAAAGGCGATGGAAAATACCCAACGCCGCAATCGTCTGAAGTCGCTATTTGAGGATCTGGTCAAGCGGGCCCAGTTTTTTGCGATTGGTAACGAACTACAGACCAAGTCCGGCAGTGTCGTGAACATGCTCGATGAAGCCTTTAGCTACGTGATCGAGAACTCGTTCCAAAAGCTCAGTCTGCTCAAAAGCTGCGGCGCCAACCCGATGCAAGAGCTCAAAGCGGTGATCGTGGCTGATGACACGGCGCAGCTCAACATGCATCTTGGCGAGCAAGACCCGAACAGCAGTGCCAAGCAAGAAATTGAGTTTTATCTGAATGTGTCGGAAGAGGCCAACAAACCGGTCTACCTCAAAGAGTTGCTCGAGCGTTTCAGTGCCCGCCCTTATGGCTGGAACCGTGATGAAGTGATGCTGCAAGTCGCCCATCTGGTGTTGCTCGGTAAGGCTGCCCTATCGACCCCTAACGGCGATCTGCCACTTAATCGCAGCTATGACCAGTTTACCTCGGTGCGTAGCCATACCAGTCTGCGTATTCGCCGGGTGCGCCAGCATAGCGAGCAGCAGATTGTGAAGGCTGCACGTCTTGCCAAAGATATCTTCCAAAAACCTTTCGATAGCAGTGAAAAAGAGCTGGCGAGCAAGCTGCAAGGCGAGCTAAGCCAGTGGCAGAAACTGCTTCAAGAGTTCGAGTTCAAGGCAAAGCAAGGCCATTGCCCTGGACAAAGCGTGCTGGAGAGTGGCAAACGACTGGTGGCAGGCCTGTTGGATCTGGGCAATAACAGCTATGCCCTGATCGAAGCGCTATGTGCCCAGGCCAATGATTTGCAGGATTTTGCTGAAGATTTTGAAGAGGTTGAAGAGTTCTATACCCGACAGTTTGACACCTGGCTGCAACTGCACCGCGCCTTGGGGGAACAGTTCCGCGCTAACCGTCATGCGCTTGAGCAAGACCCGGATGCCGCTGCGCTATTCGCACAGCTGCAAGCTATTCATGATGACAAGCAGCCCTATGCCAAGTTGCGTAACGTCGGCACCTTGGTTGAGCAGATTAGCGCGATTAACCTTCGTTTGGTTGAACAGCAGCGGGTAGTGAGCCTGCAGGCTATCGAACGAACCCAAATGGGAATCAAATCTTCCGTCAGTGACTTGCCAAGCGATCTACAAAATCAGGCCATGCGCCCCTTTGTATTGCTCAAAGAACGGGTCAGCAAGAGCGTCTCGCTCCATGAGCTGGTTAGTCTGGTCAAGGAGGCTGATGACGAAGAAGACAAGGTGATCGAGCTTATCAACCGCTTCAGTGCGCAGCAGTTGCAGGCAGAAAAAGACCGTGCTGAAGCAGCCAGAAATGTTGGTGTATCAGCACCGTCACAGGTCCAGGAGCCAGCCGCAGGGGCGAGTAGCGGTAGCGTCCAGGCGACCGTTGAAAAGCCGGTTGCCAAGCCTAAGCCCGCACCTAAACCGATCGAACTGGTCTCCCCCACCGAGCTGCTGGGCGATAACCACCTCTTTATTGAGACTGAGCAGGATATCGATGCCTATCTGGGCAAGTTGCGTAGCCGTTTGCAGCAGGCCATTGATGGCGGTAAACGGGTTCGGATTAAATAACAGGTCAAGAGCCTCCCCAGTTGCTCTAATGAGCAACTGGGGAGGCTAATAAAGTGACAATAACAAGCATTTGTTCTGATTGTTTGGCGATATACCGTCACGTCAAGGGTGATCGTTGGCCTTCTTTAATTGGCTTAGCATCGAACTATTGGGCAGATAGCAATAAAAAAATGGGATAAAAACATGTACCAAGCCGGTGGAACTATCAAGGATTTGCTGACCAAGGTTGAGCAGCATGATTATATTTTACCCGCAATTCAGCGTGAATTTGTCTGGAAGCCAGAGCAAATTTGCCAGTTATTCGACTCTTTGCTGCAGGGCTATCCCTTCGGAACCTTCCTCTTTTGGAAAATAAAGTCTACTCACCAGCGAGAGTATCAGTTCTACGACTTCATGCGTCACTATCACCAGCGTGATCGGGTGCATTGTGAAAAGCTTGAGCTCATTGGTGAGCAGGATCGCGTTGCCGTACTCGATGGTCAGCAGCGCATGACAGCCCTCAACATTGGTCTTCGCGGATCCTACAGCTGGAAGACGCAGGGAAAGTGGTGGTCCAGCCCAGATGCATTTATCGAGCGTCGCCTATATCTTAACTTGCTGGTGGCCGGTGAAGTTGAAGGGGGAGCTCGTTATGATTTTCGTTTCTTAAGTGAAGAGGAAGCTGCTCGTCAAGACCATGAGCACCACTGGTTTCTGGTCAGCCGGATCATGGTTACAGACATAGACGAATTGACCGATGAGCTTGATGAGATCGAGCTGGATAAAGAAAGCCGTAAATTAGCACGCAACACATTGCGATTGCTGCATCGTACCATCCATGATCAAGACAAAATTTCTTATTACGAAGAGTCAGAGCAGAGCCTGGAGAAGGTTCTCAATATCTTTATTCGGATGAATAGCGGGGGGACTGCGCTCTCCTATTCTGATCTGCTGCTATCTATCGCTGTGGCACAGTGGAGCAAGCTGGACGCCCGGGAAGAGATCCACAAATTGGTGGATGAGCTCAACCAAATTGGTGATGGCTTCTCATTTAGCAAGGATCTGGTGCTCAAAGCGGGTCTGATGCTGTGCGATATCGGCAGTGTTGGCTTCAAGGTTGAAAACTTCAGTAAAGAGAATATGGCCAAGCTGGAGGAGAACTGGGACCCAATCCGTAAGGCGTTGCAACTGGCCGTCAACCTGCTCGCCAGCTTTGGCTTTAATGGCTAAAACACAGCGATATAACTTTTGTTTTTAGGTGCTACCGTTTGGGAGCCGATAGCGCACTATTGCCGATAGCTTACTACCTCTTTAGGCGTGAACTTGGCGACAGCTACCTGACTCGCAGTGAGTATGCAGCAGATAGACAAGATCTGAGGGGGTGGTTGATCCGTTCTGTCCTCAAACAATCCGGGATCTGGGGGAGTGGCCTCGATACGCTGCTGACAACCTTGCGTAGTAAAATCAAAGAGCATGGTCAGCATGGATTCCCGCTCACCGAGATTAATACGGCGATGACCGAGCGCGGCAAGAGCCTGCGTTTTGAAGAAGAAGAGCTTCAAACCTTGGTTGAACTCGACTACGGCAACCGCCGCACTTTTGCGCTGTTGTCATTGCTCTTTCCCGGCCATGACTTTAGTCGTCACTTCCATGTAGATCATATCTTTCCCAAAGGTCGCTTTACTCGCGCACAGTTGAAAAAGGCGGGGATCTCCGATGAAGGGCAGATTGATGAGTGGTGCCAAATGGCCAATTGTCTGCCTAATCTGCAGCTTCTCGAAGGGAGCCTGAACAATGAAAAGCGGGAAAAGCTGCCACATGAGTGGTACGCCATGATGTGGCCAGATCCGGCCGCGAGAGCGAACCATCTGCAGTTACAAGCCATCAACACCTTGCCTGAATCCCTGCTTGGATTTGCTGAGTTTTATCAAGAACGCCGTGAAACACTATTGGGTCGGCTGCGTCATGTCCTTCAAACACCACAGGTTTGAGCTACGTGCCTTTCTAACCAGTTATGTTAGCCGGGCCTCTGCGAAGGCCGGGTGTGAGACGAGAAAAAAATGAACACCAACAACCTGAAAAAAGTCGCCCCTCGGGCGCGTACCGCCTTTATTAAAGCCATTACAGCCCGAGCCGGTGAGTTTGGTATCACCTCCAAGGGCGTGAGTGCCCCAACAATCAGTGGCGATGTACTGCAAGTGGCGGGTTTTACCCATCCTGCGCGCTTTGCCCCGGCCATTACTCGTCTGCAAGAGCGGGTGGCAAACGAGGGGTTTGCTCAACTGATCGAGCAGATGGCCTACACCTGGTTCAACCGTTTCTGCGCTATCCGCTTTATGGAGCTGAAAAGCGAAGAGGGATATCTCGAGCACGGAGTACGCCTGCTTTCGCATCCAACCCAGCCCCAGGGCTTCGAGGTGCTCGACCGAGCACCCGAAGTGATCGAATCCTTAATGGGCGAAGGTGTTTCCCTTGATAAGTCAGCACTGCTCGAGTTGATGCTGGCGGGTAACGAGCAAGAAGCGTTATTCCGTGAGCTGCTGCTCGGACAGTGCCACCGTCTGCATCAGGCGATGCCATTTCTGTTTGAAGCCATCGACGACGAGACCGAGTTGCTGCTGCCCACCGGCCTGACCCGTACCGATGCCTTCTGGCGCGAGCTGGTGGATGGCATTCCCGAGGGCGATTGGGAGCAAGTGGAGGTCATCGGTTGGCTGTATCAGTTCTATATCAGTGAGAAGAAGGATGAGGTGATCGGCAAGGTAGTGAAATCGGAAGACATTCCCGCCGCCACCCAGCTCTTTACCCCTAACTGGATCGTCCAATATCTGGTGCAAAACTCGGTTGGGCGTTATTGGTTGCAGACCTATCCTGATTCGGCGTTGCCCGCAGTCATGCCGTACTTTGTCTTCCCCGGTGAGCAACCTATCGAAGTACAGGATGAATACGCACGTTTGACCCCTGCCAGTATTGAACCTGAGTCAATCAAAGTGCTCGATCCCGCCTGTGGCTCTGGCCATATTCTGGTGGAAGCCTATAACCTGCTTTATCGCATCTACGAAGAGCGCGGTTACCGCAGCCGCGATATCCCCACGCTTATCCTGAGCCACAACCTCTATGGCCTCGATATTGACGATCGCGCCGCACAACTGGCCGGTTTCGCCCTGCTGATGCGTGCCCGTCAGGATGATCGCCGTCTCTTCTCACGGGAGATCCAGCTTAACGTCCACGCTTTGCAGGAGAGCCGACACCTCAATATCCCCAAGCTGTGGCAAGCCCTTAACCTCAATGCCGAGTGGGATCGTGGTCAAAGCCAGGATCTGTTTGCTGTTGCTCCGGCCAGTTTGGCGAGTAATGACCCACGCTTGGCCCTGCTTAATGACCTGCATCAGCGCTTCCTATCGGCCAAGACCCTGGGGTCGCTTATTGAGGTACCCGCCGAGCAGGCGCCAGCCATCGCCGAGCTGGCTGCCACCCTGCACACCTTAAGCATCAGTGGTGATGTCATGCAAAAACCGGCTGCCCAGGCACTGCTGCCACTGCTCAAGCAAGCCAGTGTATTGGCCAAACGCTATGATGCGGTGATTGCCAACCCGCCTTATATGGGGAGCAAGGGTATGAATGCTGAACTTAAAGAATTTGCTAAAAAGCAGTTCCCCAACAGCAAATCAGACCTGTTTGCCATCTTTATCGAACGCAATCTGGATCTCACCACCGCTGCAGGTACGGTTGCCATGATCACCATGCAAAGCTGGATGTTCCTCTCCTCGTTTGAGGCATTGCGCGCCCGTATTCTGGGGCAACACACCATTCTGGGGATGGCCCACTTGGGCGCTCGCGGCTTTGACAGCATCGGTGGAGAGGTGGTTTCCACCACCGCCTTTGTGCTGGCCCAGCCCCATTTGCCTACTTACCAAGGGGCCTATTTCCGACTGGTGGATGGCAACTCGGAAGCCGAAAAGGCGACGATGTTTAAAGCGGTACTGCGGTAAGGGAAAATAGCGAATTATGCCTAACTCAAACCCCTGCAAATTGACTCGCGCCGAGTTGGCCGATATCTACGAAAAACTGGTGCTCTATTACGAGCAGCATCAGGGGCTAGCATCTGAGCATTTATCGGCCAAAGTCAAAGGCTATCGTAAGTTAAAGGACGAGCTCAGCCTACAAATTCGGTCGTTCTCGACCGAAAAAGAGCTGGCCGAGGCTATCCTGCCCACAGTTGATAACAAACAAAACTTGATTTGGTTTCATAACGCCAAAGGCAATATTTTAAAGAGTATTTTTTACCATCTGCGTAATGCTGCCGCTCATGCCGATATTGAGCGAATGGAAGGCAACCCGATCTGTTATCACATTGAACATCATTATAAAAAACAGCTAAAACTCATCTGTCAGATGAAAAAAAATGACTTTTGGCATTTTGTTGATGGAGCAAAAAATTTCAAAGGCCACGGCAAAACAAAAATTACATCAGCCAAGGTGAAAGAATCGACCAAAATGACGACTAAAGATCCCTTGGTCGCAAAACATAATTTGAATGAAGAGGTGCCAGAATGAGCCAGCAAGAAAATAAAAAAATGGCCGAATTTTTTTACCGCGCATCAGCGGCGGATTTCAAAAAAATACCAGGGAGGGCGATTGCATACTGGAGCAGTTCTTCAGTGAAAGATGTTTTTTTAAAAGCACCAGAAATATCTTCCGTTACAAAAATCCGCCAAGGAATGGCGACAACAAATGATGATAAATTTTTGCGCTTATGGCATGAAGTTAGCCTTAGTAGTACTTGTTTTAACTCTAGAGATAGTGATGATGCAATAAAATCTAATAAGAGGTGGTTTCCATTTCTGAAAGGAGGGGAATTTAGAAAATGGTATGGAAATAATTCTTATTTGGTTAATTTTGCAAACAATGGAAGTGAGGTATGTAAGTATATAGATAGTACACCAGGAGCCAAGGTTAAATCTAATGGCAGAGTGATCAATAGAGTGTGTTATTTTAAGGAAACATTTACATGGTCATTGATTTCAACTGCTAACTCTTCATTTAGATATACACCGAATGGATTTGTTTTGGGCCATAAAGGTCCTGGTATATACGCAGATGAAGTAAGTCTAGAGAGTATTGGTGCATATTTGAACTCCAAAGTTTCATTACATTTTTTGAAGGTTCTTTCACCTACTATTGGTTTTGAAGTTGGGCAGGTATCTAAGCTTCCATATATCGCAAAGGAAGTTGATTGTATTGATGCTATTGCAATAGGAAAAAAAGACTGGGATTCGTATGAGGTTTCTTGGGATTTTGTAAACCTCCCTTTGCTGCATCTTGATTATCGTCAACCCTTTCTTAGCCTTACAATCCAAAACCTCCTCTCCTGCTGGCAAGAAAAAACGCAAGAAATGCAGCGCCTCGAAGAGGAAAACAACCGCCTGTTTATCGACGCCTATGGCCTGCAGGATGAATTAACGCCCGAGGTGCCGTTAAGCGAAATCACCCTGACCTGTAACCCGCACTATCGCTATGGCGGTAATCTGGCCGACGAAGAGCGAGAGGCGCGCTTGCAGTCTGATACCATCTGCGAACTGATCTCCTACGCCATCGGCTGCATGATGGGCCGCTATTCACTGGATCGTGAAGGGCTGGTTTACGCTCATGCCGGTAATGAGGGCTTTAAGGCGTTGGTAGAAGAGGGGGCCTATGCCACCTTTGCCGCCGATGACGGCATCTTGCCACTCAGCACTGATAGCTGGTTTGAGGATGATGTTGCCACCCGCCTTGAAGGATTTGTCTGCACTGTCTGGGGCAAAGAGACCCTGGAAGAGAACCTGCAATTTATCGCCGATAGCCTCTGCCTTGCTGCTATCAAACCGGTGAAAAAGGGCGGCGAAACCTCCCGCGAGACCCTGCGCCGTTATCTCTCGACTCAGTTCTTCAAAGACCATATGAAGACCTACAAGAAGCGCCCCATCTACTGGCTGTTTAGTTCAGGTAAAGAGAAGGCCTTTGAGTGTCTGGTTTACCTGCACCGCTATAACGAAGCGACTCTGCCACGGATGCGCACCGAATACGTGACACCACTTCTTGGTCAGATGGCCGGGCGTATCGAACGCTTACGCTTGCAGCAAACTGAGGCCAGCACCAGCGATGCCAAACGCATTGGCAAAGAGATCGACAGTCTCACCAAGCAGCTTAGTGAACTGCGCGCCTTTGATGACCAGCTTAAACACCATGCCGATATGCGCATCACCCTGGATCTCGATGACGGGGTCAAGGTCAACTACGGCAAATTCGGCACCCTGCTCAGTGATGTGAAAGCTATCACCGGCGATAAGGGCGAGTGATCGACCTATCGTCCATCAAATCAAGGCGAGAGCTGCCGCTTGTGCGGCAGCTCTCATTTTGCTTATTGCCGTTCAAGATGGAGGGTTATCCCTTGGACTTGGCTGGTGCGAGCGTAGTATTTTATTGATATTTATCATTAATCGGTGGCGTGAATATGGATATTAATATTGCAAGCAGATATTACAAGTACAGAGAAGATGAAGACTTGGCATTTATTGCTCACTGTACCCATGAGCAACTCGCTCCACTGGTCAGTTATTTGACCATTGATCGTGATGGCAAGCCGAGATTGGCTGAAACCTTGACCAACAACCCCGAATTTAAAGCAAACAAGCATGATTTTTCTCGGGCATGGCAAGCCATCTGCACTGAACTGCAAACATATGGCAACTCGACAGCATTAAATATCGTGACCAGAAAGGGGGCCGCGTATAAGGATATTGTGCAGTTCACTGCAAAATCCGTTGGCTGCGTGATAGACAAGCAGAGTGATGTGCAGACCCTCGAGCAGGCGATAGTAGCCAAAGTGCTGGAGTTGCAGATGGATAAGATGACGCAGGCTGAACGGGAAGCGTTCATTAAAACCATGAAGAATGACTATCAAGTGAATAATATCGATCCTTTAAAGTGGACGGTCAGGGATTTTAGTGTGATATCTGGCGTACTGGCGGGGGCATTTGGTGGGGCTGCTGCGGCTGGAGCTATGCTGCTGCCAAGAGCATTATTATTTTCTAGTCCTCTTGGGCTCGTCGGTGGATTATTCAGTGCTGTGGTAGAAGGGCCTGCACTGCGAGTCACCTTGCCGTGCGTTATCCATATCACCATGTTGCGTGAGTTCCATCGTCACGGTAACCCGTTCAACTGAATCTGATAACACAAGTCCTGACAACACAAGGATATTAAGATGCTTGAAGAGACGCTCAAAGTGATTATGGTGCCTGATTGGGCCAAAGTTGACCCTGAGATTCGCGAGTTGATCGAAACGGGCCATATGCGCCTGCGTGAAGGCGTCATTTATTGGGCCAAGGGTAAAAAACTGGTAGAAGGGGCGGGGAGTATTGTCAAGCACCTTCCCTTTAAAGAGATGACGGTAGATGTCAGCCAGGGCGTTAATGTCGAGCAGTTGATGAAAGCCACTGCCGCCATGCAGAAAAGCATCGGCCTAGCGGTCGGGTTATCAACCGGGATTATTCTCGCTGCGATAGTGATTCAAACCGCCTATCTCTCTCAAAAGCTCAATAAAATCCAGGCGTCGATAGATAAAATTGCTGTTGAAATTCAAACTCAAAATCAGCTCTTTTATCTTGAAAAACTTTCATCGTATATGGGTAGCATTATGGCGGCCCATGAGATGTTGGCTGTTTCTAAAGAGAGCGAGGCATACCCTGAGGTGATTGCACCATTATTGGCAACACTTGCTCAGCAAAGAAACGAATTGTGTACATTCTTGATGAATCTGATTGGCTGGATCGACCACAGTAAAGCAATCGAGAATAAAATCACCGATGAACATGCTGCATTGATTGTTGATTTTGTGACAAGTGTATTGGATGTCATGCCAAAATCGATTTATGTGGAGTCTGCACTTTATACCACTCTTGGTAAATATCATCATGCAGATGCACTGGTTGAGTCGGCAGCAATAAAATACAAGTCTGTTTTGAACTCTTATCGATTATGGGCAAAAGTTGGTTATGATCAGTGGTTAACCGGCAAGGCCAGCCGCAGTAGCCGTCTGCTGGTTAATAAATTTGAAGATATTAACAATCTGTTACACTCTATCGAAAATCAGCTGCTGCTGGGCAACAGTCAGCAATTATGCAAACAGCAACTTGAGTATGTTGTGACACCTTAACATCGTGCTGGGTTGTCGGAGGTTATCAAGATGACAGGTAGGTGGCAGGCCTGTCTTCTCTACCGCCTGCTTGAGTCCGCGAGTTGCGCTTGCCAAAGCAACCTTCGATGACCCCATGTCCTACGCTATACGGATTGCTTCATGAACTCTAAGAGCATTTCGATTACCATATGGTTTTGTTGTAAATCGAAGCCTAATGGCTTGTCGTGACGGATTTTTATGGATATCACCCAGCTCCAAACCGGGCTAAATAAGAAATTCGAGCAGAGCCGGATCGTCTTTTGGCATGATCCCGAGCAGAGCTTTACAGCACAGCTGGCAGAGCTTGCCGATCCCCAGGCCGGTTTGACCCGCGAAGGCCAGCCTGTGGTGGTGCTCAACATGTCACAGCACTCCCAATTACAGGTGAGAAGGCGCATAGAACTCGATGAGCCGACCACGCCATTTCTGCTCTACTGGCCAAGCCTTGAGCCTGCAGCAGCCAAAGATTGGCTGCTCGATATGCGTCGCTACAGCGCTACTTTTTATGCCGATGCGGCATCGATCCTGCTCAACGAGCTGGGTCTTGCCAATATGGCGTTGCGTGATTATATCGCGTCACGTAGCAGCTTTTTTGCCAACAAGGATCGTACCGCAGCCCTCAAGCGTCGGTTGGATGGTCGCAGTGGGGTGGAAGACTCGCTGTCGCTCGATCTAAAGATGATCAGCGTGTTGTTGGGCTGTCTTGCTCAACCTGCTGATGTAGTCAGGGAACTAGGCGCTCGCCTGTTGGATACTCACCTTGAGCCCGCAGATGCTCTGGCACCACTTGACCAACATGGGTTGCTGCCGAGCCTTTGGCAGTTGTTAGAACGGGATTATGGTTATCAGGTCGCCGAAGAAAATAAGGCGTCTTTGCGGGAGTTTATCCGCAAGCTTTTTGCCAGTGAGAGTTATGAGTTGCTGGAGGTGACCAAGCATGAGCAGCGCCCGGCTTGGTTGCAATCGCAGTTGCTGGTGACGCCGACCGGCCGAGCCAATGCCATGGCATTGCTGGCGGGGTGGCGCGACTCATTACAACACAGGGGGGCGTTTGCCCAGCTTTCACAAGAGGTGGCGACGCAG
>OBZR01000761.1_pt1 | contig 15972 bp, 12 predicted proteins | sample 1495541 | NCBI WGS metagenome assembly OBZR01 (sample SAMEA2580240, study PRJEB22360) | human gut metagenome | biome: human gut; feature: human-associated habitat; material: faeces | place: Denmark | collected 2008/2010 | reverse complement strand
TTTTTCTGAGTTACTTGAAAAGTCTAACTTAATTGTTATCATTTAATTTATCTAACAGAGCCTCTGCTACTTTTTCTGGAATGCCAAGGGAATGGATATCCTCAACAGTAGCTTTTTGGATAGCTGTCATAGACTTGAAGTGTTTGAGGAGTTTTTGTTTGCGCTTAGGTCCTAACCCCTCCACGCCATCAAGTTTAGAACTGAAACTATTCTTACTACGGACTTGACGATGGAAGGTGATGGCAAAGCGGTGAACTTCATCCTGAATACGGTGAAGGAGGAAAAATTCCTCGGATTGACGTGGCAAATCAATGACTCGCAAAGGATCTCCAAAAAGCAATTCATTGGTTTGGTGCTTGTCATTTTTCTGAAGACCTGCAACTGGGATAGATAGATTGAGTTCCTTGCGAAGCACATCCTTGGCTACATTGACCTGACCTTGACCACCATCCATGATAATGAGGTCTGGTGGCGTTAGACCATCACGTTTGACACGACTATAGCGACGACGAATGACCTCACGCATACTGGCATAATCGTCAGGGCCTTCAACAGTCTTAATCTTGTATTTGCGGTACTCTTTTTTATTAGGTTTACCATTTTCAAAGACAACCATGGCAGAGACAGGGCTAGTTCCCATGATATTAGAGTTATCGAAAGACTCGATACGGACCGGTGTCGGAATCCCCATGAGTTTGCCTAGATTTTCAATAGCTCCTTGGGTCTTAGCCAAGTCTTTTTCGAGGAGATCAAATTTTTGGGTCAAACTGACGCGGGCATTTTTCGTCGCCAGATTAACCAACTGCTTCTTCTCTCCACGTTGAGGTTTAAAGACCTTGACCTCATCTCCAACTAGAGCCTCAACAGACTCTTGATCAATGTCTCCTGGAATGAAAATCTCCTTAGGCTTGAGATGACGACTATCCAGATAAAACTGACCCATATAGGTTAGGAAATCTTCCTCAGCATCATTATAATAAGGGAACATATTGACATCACGCTGAATGAGTTTCCCTTGGCGAACAAAGAAAACCTGAACACACATCCACCCCTTATCCACGTAGTAACCGAAGATATCACGGTCCTGCATGTCTTGACGGATAACCCTTTGCTTGGTCCTAAGCGTCGAAACCGCCTCAATCAAATCGCGATACTCCGCAGCACGCTCAAACTCCATCTGGTCAGACATATCCTTCATCTTGGCCTTAAGCTGATTAACGATTTTATCATCATGACCGTTTAGGAAATTCTTGACATCTTCAACCAAACCTTGCCAATAGTCCTCAGTGGTGTGACAGATGGTGTGGGCATTACATTGGCCAATATGGTAATAGAAACAGACCTTATTGGCCGGATTTTTACATTTCTTAAAGGGGAAAATACGGTCCAACAGTTTCTTGATTTCATTGGCCGCACCAGAGTCTGGGTAAGGACCAAAATAGAGACCGCCATCCTTCTTAACCTGGCGGGTAATCAAGAGCCTTGGATAGAGCTCCTTAGTAATCTTGATAAATGGATAAGACTTGTCATCCTTGAGGCGGATGTTGAATTTGGGCATATTCTCTTGGATAAGATTAATCTCCAAAAGCAGGGCCTCAATATTGGACTCGGTTACGATAAATTCAAAATCTGCAATCTCAGATACCAAAAGCTCTGTCTTGGTATCATGACTTCCACGAAAATAGCTACGCACACGATTTTTTAGATTTTTAGCCTTACCGACATAGATAATATTGCCGAATTTGTCCTTGTGGAGATAGCACCCAGGATTGTTTGGGAGCAATTCCAACTTATGTTTAATCAGATCATTCATGCTTTCATTGTAGCAAAAAAAGAGCTGAAAAGCTCTTAGTAGTCATAGGTAAATACAATTTGAAAAGTGGTCTATTTGCTCAAAATTGTCAAAATTTCTTGGTAGTTTTTGACTTGATAAGTTGGAACAGCTGGAGTCTCATTAACCAAACCATTTGGATTAAACCAAATGCTGTCAATTCCTGCATTATTACCACCTTGAATATCAGCAGTTAGACTATCACCAATCATGAGGGCCGAATCGGAATGAAAGTCATTTACCTGATCCGAAATTTTTTCAAAAAAGTCAGTAGACGGTTTGTGGGCACCCACTTCATCTGAAATGAAAATATCGTCGAAGAATGGCAAGATGCTTGAGGCTTGCAGACGACCACGTTGGATGTAGCTAACACCATTAGTTGCTGCATATATCATGTGACCTCGGTCTTTAACATTCGATAAGAAAGCATGGGCCTGAGGCAACTCCTGCCCCTGTTGGCTCAAGAAATGCTGGTAACGGCCAGCTAAGTGACTGCCATCAACCTCCTGTCCAAAATGCTCAAAAAGACGAGAAAAGCGCGTGCGAAGCAATTCCGGCTTAGTGATTAAACCATGATTGAGATCTTCCCACATGGAACGATTCATGGGGATATAGTGATCCTTGTAAACTTTAAGATCTCGTGAAGCCCCCCCAGCCTCTTCAAGAAGGTAGGTCAAAGCCAAATCTTCAGCACGGTCAAAATCTAGGAGGGTGTGGTCAAGGTCGAAAAGCAAATGCGTGTAGGTCATGGTATATCCTTTCTAACTGGAAATCTTTAGGCTCTATTTTACCACAATCCAGCTACATATAAAGAAACAAACACAAAAAGGCGACCCGCAGGCCGCCCTCTCAGATTTATGAAAAATAAGTATTGCTTACTTAATAGACTTCAATTATATCCATTGAACCTTAAAGAAAACTTAAAGTCGGTTGTTTTTTTACTATTCCTATAGATTTTTACTTAAACAGCGAATCTCTCTAATTCGTGGTATACTGAAAATACAAGATTAATCAAACGAGGCGTGTTATGAAAAATTTAAAATTTCAATCCGTTTTTGACATTATCGGTCCTGTCATGGTCGGACCTTCCTCTAGTCATACTGCAGGAGCTGTTCGTATTGGAAAAATTGTCTCTGCCATTTTTGGTGAAACACCGACTGAGGTGGAATTTCAACTTTTTAATTCCTTTGCCAAGACCTATCGAGGTCACGGGACTGATGTAGCTCTAGTAGCTGGTATTTTAGGGATGGAGACTGACGACCCTGACATTCCGCACGCACTGGACATTGCATACGAAAAAGGCATTAAAGTCTACTGGAAAATCAACAAAGATAGTAATGCGCCGCATCCCAACACCACTCGTATTACACTAAAAAATGCTACAAAAACTATCTCTGCCACTGGTGTTTCCATAGGTGGAGGGAATATCCAAGTGACTGAGCTCAATGGTTTTGCGGTCAACCTCAAAATGAATACACCTACACTTATTATTGTTCACCAAGATGTTCCAGGAATGATTGCTCTTGTGACCGATATTTTATCTCGTTATGGTATCAATATCGCTCAGATGACCGTCACTCGAGAAAATGCTGGTGAGAAGGCCATTATGATTATAGAAATTGACTCGCACCAGTGTGATGAGGCCGTCAATGAAATCGCTAGAATTCCTCATCTACATAATGTCAACTTTTTCAGCTAAGAGGGGGATTGCATGTTTTACACTATTGAAGAATTAGTTCAACAAGCTGACCGTGATTATCAAGGCAACATTGCTGAACTCATGATTGCCACAGAAACAGAGCTAACTGGACGTGAACGTCCTGAAATTCTAGCTCTTATGACTCGAAATCTTGAAGTGATGAAAGATTCTGTTCAGGCTGGTTTGTCCCCAGAGAAATCACCGACAGGCTTAACTGGGGGAGACGCTGCCAAGCTGGATGCTTATATCAAAAATGGAAAGACCCTGGCTGATTCTGCTGTTCTGGGTGCTGCTAGAAATGCCATGGCTGTCAATGAATCTAACGCCAAGATGGGCTTGGTTTGTGCCACACCAACTGCTGGATCAGCAGGTTGTTTGCCCGCTGTTCTAACAACAGCTATCGAAAAACTGGGCTTGAGCCAATCACAACAATTAGATTTTCTCTTCACTGCTGGCGCATTTGGTCTAGTCATCGCAAATAACGCCTCAATTTCTGGAGCAGAGGGAGGATGTCAGGCCGAAGTTGGCTCTGCCTCTGCTATGGCTGCCGCTATTACAATAGCTGCTGGTGGAACACCCTTCCAAGCTAGCCAGGCCATCTGCTTTGTACTAAAAAATATGTTGGGACTCATTTGCGACCCAGTAGCCGGATTGGTCGAAGTTCCTTGTGTCAAACGTAATGCTATGGGAGCAAGCTTTGCCCTAGTAGCTGCCGATATGGCCTTGGCAGGTATCACATCTGCCATTCCAGTCGACCAGGTAGTTGATGCTATGTATCAGGTCGGTTCAGCTATGCCAACTGCCTTCCGTGAAACTGCTGAAGGTGGCTTAGCAGCAACTCCGAAAGGAAAAGCATTAGCAAAAGAAATCTTTGGATGATTTTTTAGAATAATCACAAAAAAACTTAGAAGCACTCATACTTCTAAGTTTTTTCTTCTTCCATAGCCCTCTCAACGTTTTGATCTTAGCTAAATAGCCATTTTGTCAAAAAGTGCCATGTTTCTTTGGCAATACTTGCAAGGAAGGTTGAGAGACTAAATGCGTTGAATTTTTTGAGGAGGTTCTCAACTAGTGGAGTGACAGTCTTAGGTGTTTCCACTGGAGTCTTATTTTCTTCTTGCTTATCAGTATTATCCTGAGATGGATTTGGTACTGTACTTGTATTGTCATAGCTATTATTTTGTCCAGTTGGTCCAGGCTCTGGAGCAACCTCAGGTTGATGCTCAGGTTCATCCGGTTTATTTTCCGGACTTAGTTCTGGACTAGGGTCTGGCTGAGGATCAGATTTGATTGGTTCGTCAGTGGTGTCACTGCTTGTTTTCGTCATTTTTTCAGTAACGAAGAAGTTTTTGAATTCTACTGCTCCATCCCAAAGACCGACACCTACATGGGCTTGATTGAAGTAATTATCCACAGCATCAAATTGATGATGGAGCACTTCCTTACCATCGACATAGACTGTCATGGTGTCCTTGCCCTTTTCAACCTTGACATGGTGGTACTGACCGTCATTGATGGCCTTATCCAAATGAGCTTCAGCGATGGTTTCACCTCCAAAACGGAAGAGACGAACAGTATCATTGTCAGCAAATTGGACAGAGTAGGCACGACCTGGTTCTTCACGTTCCGCAGCTACAAAGAGGTTGACCAAACCATGTTGGTATTTGACATCGATATCATAGTCAAATTGCTTGAAGCCATTACTTTCATAGGCCATGAAGAAGTCATTGGCACTGACATTGCTGTCGTAAAGGGTAGCGTCATCAATATACCAATCACCAGTGACAGCTTTCAAGCCTTTAAGGTTGGTCGCAAAATTATTGAGAGTGATGGCAATCTTAAAGGTCTTGGTCAATGAAGGATTTTCAACTGAGGTTGCTGTAACAGTGAGATGACCTTTATGAAGAGCTTTGAGAGAAAGTTTATTGTCATGTTCAGTATATGACACCAAACTTGGATCACTGACCGTCCATGTCACATCTTGCTCTTCAGAAGCTGGTGCCAGGTAAACCTGCAAGTCCTTGCTTTGACCAACTTCGAGGGTCAAATCACCTGCAACTGTGGTGTTCATGGCAACAGCCTTAGTGACTTCCTTCTTGTCAGTCCAAGTACTCTTAATTGGGTAGATAGCAATATTTGCTTTGGCTGGACCACCTTCAACCAAGACGCTCGCTCCAACGGCTCTTGGGCTTGGGAAAATCTGATTGGCACCAGCTACCGTATTGCCCTTAGCAAAGACTTCCACACTCGCACGGTCCACATAAAGATGCAAATCAATAGAACCATCTTCATTGCGAGTCACTTGTTGGCTATTAACCTTAGCAAAGGCATCAGAAAGAATTGTCCCAGATTGGCTACGGTCAATAGACAAAGTTTCCTTGGTTAAATCGTAAACGACCTTTGTAGCTTGACCATCACCGACGCGAAGGTTAAATCCAACTGCAGTCGTGTCCTTACCTGGTACAAAGTGAGAAACCACTTCATAAGTATCACCTGAGAAATCTTTAAGCAGTTCATTGTCAGAAGCTACTCTGACATTTTCAAAATACTGGGCATTATCTGTATCACGAAGGCTTTCATAGGCCTTAACAGGTGTTTGTGTTAAGAGGTAACGGTCGCCTGATTTAACCAAACCAAGGTCAAGGTTAAGGTTAAAGGTACCATTAAATTTTTGACCAACAGTATCTGCAACTAGATTGCAATAATCTTCCCAAGTGTTCATCCAGTTGATTTCAGTCAATTGCGGGATGTTTGGATGGTCAGCTGTCCCAAAATCATGAACATAGTAAGTCATGGCAGCATAGGAATCCTTACCAAAATTCATGATTTCATCATGTTCTTGGTAAACTTCATCAGCTACAAAGGCCCACTTACCATCCACTTGTTTAAAGTCTCCAACCTTGTAAGAACGACCACCACGTGAGAGGACCCACTTGAGTGCCCCATCATTGGCCACAATTGGATAGAGGTCAGGACATTCCGTATGCAAATCCTTATAGGTTGTTTCAACCTGCCAGTTCTTCAAATCTGGTGAGGAATAAATGCGGAGTGGACCACCAGCAAGGACCATAAACCATTGGTTATCCCAGCGAAAGACCTTAGGATCACGGAAATCTTGGTTTTGAAGTGGGTCCTGAGACCAGTCGGCAACCACCTTATCATATTTTTGCCAAGTTCTACCCTCGTCCTCACTATAGGCAATTTCAATCCGTTGCCCATTACCATTTGAAGTGATAATAGCTACCAGACCGCCTTCCGGAGATTTGAAGAGACCTGAGCTATTGGTACTATCAACCACGACAGAGCCTGAGAACATGTGACCTGTTGCATCTGGATAAAAAGCAATTGGCTCTTCATCCCAATGAAGCAAGTCTCGGCTGGTCGCATGAGCCCAGTGCATTGGACCCCATTTGGTATCATCGTAAAATTGATAGAAAAGATGGTAACGTCCTTTGTAGAAGACCAAGCCATTAGGGTCATTAGCCCAGCCATCCTTAACAGAATAATGATACTGATCACGGTAAAGCTCGTTGTAATAGACATCATCGCTCTGTCTTCGGTGGATATTGACACGGTAGGTCAAGGTCACTGGACGACCAAGCGAATCGGTCACACTACTTTCAATAGTAAAGTAATTGGAACCTACAGCCACTGGCAATTGAGAAATATCTGTGTAGACATTTCCTTTGGCATCTTCAACCTTGATGACAGCATTAGGATTGTGCTTAGTAATGTCAAAGCCTACCGTCTCAGCATTATGCCCTACATATTGGATATGAAGTGGTTCTTGGGAGAAGAATTGGGCTTGTTTTTCAACAGAGCCTGTCTTTGAGGTTACCACGAGATTGTCAATCAAAGGAAGACTGGCACCGTCAAGATTGACATAACGGGTGTTTCTGAAAATGACATTGGCATTCCAATTAAGAAGACCAAAATAGCCCTCTGAAATAACCTGTGGTTGACCCTTGTCACTTTTTTGAAGAACAGAGTCACCTGTACTAGCCACAAGTACATCATTGACATAATAAGATAGCCACTGATTAGCCGCAACCACTTTAAGATTGTAGGTTTCATCAGCAGTTGGTGTCACATCTTTTTCATCTACGAGTTGAATATCCTGATTATTGACCCAACGCCAAAACTTAACCTTATGGTTACCAGAGTCCACATTGACCCCATACATATTTTTGTTACTGCTATCATTGTTACCACGGAAAATGAGGGCAGCTGCACCACCAGCTTCCTTGAAGGTCACATCCGTAGAATAAACAAAATTTTTGCCCTCAGATTGAGAATAAAGGAAAGAGTCTCCCTTGTCTTTGGCATCTGAATGAATGCCATCAGCCTGCATTTCCCAGTGACCATTTTGATCTGCGGTCATTCCCTCAAGATTGGTAACTGCTTCATTATTAGGCAAATCCGTTTTATCTTCTGTCACATGAACAGGACTTGTACTATTGGTTTCAACTGGCGTTTCTTGACTGTTCTGATTCAAATCAGCTTCTTTCGTTTGATTAGGCACTTTTTCAGCCTCACTAGCCTGTGTTTGGACTTCTTTTGGCTGATTAGGACTAGGCTGAGTGAGATTCTCTTGAGCTGTTATAGCAGATTCGGAAACAAGAGACGGGCTAGGCTCTATCACTTGGGGGACTTCTTTGGTCGTGCTGGGAGCAACCTCAACTTGTGGAGCAACTTGATGATCAGTCTGAGCTACCACCTCCTGAGGTATTGGGCTCACAGTTGCCTGTTCCACTTGGTCCGCATAGACAGGACCAGCCAGGGCCAAGCCTGCAAAACTTACCAAGGCACAGCCATAGACCCATGTCTTCCCACTTTTACGCATAAACCAATTTTTACAAACAGTATCATTCATGACTCTTCTCCTTCTTTAGAGCAACATTAAATGTTATCTCAGTTTTCATGAAAATTCAAAGTCAATACATTTGCCTTTATTAATAATCCTATCAAAGTTTCCGGAAATATCTTTAGGGTTTACATTAAAACGGTAAACGCTTACTTTTAATATCATTATATCACTATAATCTGAAAATACCATCTTTTTCTGTAATATTTTTCATATAAATGAAAAACTTCCGAATTTGCCATTCGAAAGTCCCTTACTTATGTTTAATCTGAGCCTGTTAGCAGGCTATTTCCAATAATACCAATGGTTACAATAGCAATCCCAAAGAATCCCAAAAGGCTAGGCAAAAGCAGCCAGTAAAATCAAAAGGCTAGCACTCCACATCCAGGACCCACCCGAAAGATTCATATTTCGATTAAAAATGATAAATTGCAAGAATAAGTGCAACATTTAGTCAAACTCATCCTCTAGAGCTTCACAAGCAGTTCTGTAAGCTAAACATTTTCGCGGTCGGTGATTGATATCATATAAGGCTTTGTTCAAAGCCTCCTCAGAGATAGCGGCTAAATCTGTTTTCTTTGGGAAATATTCTCTTAGTAAGCCATTTGCGTTTTCATTGCTTCCTCTCTACCAGGAAGAATAGGCGTCCGCAAAGAAAAAGGGAATTCCTAAGTTCTCCACCAGAGGATAGCAGGCAAACTCTTTTCCCCTGTCTGAAGTGAAGGTTTTAAGAGTCTCTTTTGGAAATAGCCTACAAAGTTGTTCGATAGCTGAAAACATGGCTTTGGCTGTTCTATCTGGTATCTTGAAAGCTAAGTAAAAACGAGTTTTTCGCTCTAGAAAGTTCGCTAAACAGCCCTTACTTTTGCCTCTGGAAGACACCACAGTATCGAGCTCCCAGTGGCCAAAAGTCTCACGATTCCTGACCTCTTTAAGACGTTTGGCAATCGACGTGCCAATCCTAAATGTCCCACGTGTTTCTTTGGGCTGTCGACTTTTTCCCTTTCGGCGCAGGACGCTTAAATCCGGATCAATCAAACCAGCATAGAGCCAATTATAGATGGTTTTAAAAGCTACCATTGGCTTTTGTTCAAGCTGATAGCGACCACAAATCTGTTCAGGTGACCAAGAGGCTTTTAACCCCTTCTCAATTTTCTTTTTCAACTTTGGTGTCAAACAAGACTTCCGACCCTTTTGCTTAGCCCTGTGGTCGTACTGTTCCTGTGCTAAGACGGCGGAATAACCATTTTGGCATCGTCTTAACTCTCTTGAAATGGTAGACTTATGGACACCAAGTTTACTTGCAATTTGGCAAGATTTCAAACCTAAATCCAAGTAAGTTTCTATCTTTATTCGGTCGGTTATGGTAAGATGGGAGTAGCTCATAGTTTTTCCTCGGGTTCTGTTTGTGTGGTTACTTACAGTTTACACCAATGAAACGCTATGAGTTTTTTTGTTGCACTATATTTTACAATTTATCAAAAAGAAAAACTGCAATTTCTACTTTACAGTTTTCTTCTTTCCTATAATTTTTAGCTTTTCACTATTTTGAAAAGATTAACACTTATTTGTACTTTTCTATCTCCGTTTCTAATAGACTGAGCATGCTAGCATTGTGCTCTTTGACACTGTTATTATCCCATTTTCGATCATATTTCTTGAGCAGGTCACTCATCGCCTTCAACTTGGGACTTTGCTCTATTATATTTGGAAAATGCTCAACCTTCTCAATTGGAAACCGATTCGAAAACTTTGAATTGGCTGAAACAGTGATGAGAGCAAGATTCCCCAACAGATCTCTATTTTCAACAGTCACTGAATTATCAGCGTTAATAGGGTGCTGAGGGAAGAAATGTTCGATAGAATTTCTGAACTGGAATTGGAAATTGCTAAATTCAGATGCTCTATCCCTCGCCAACAGATAATCCAAATAAGTAAAGACAATCCGATCGATACCAAATCCACTTCGATTTCGATAATCTGAAGATTCAATTTTTTTGCAGCAATACTTTTCTAAGGTAGGGATAAGGAGTTTGCCATCTTGCTCTTTATTCACATTCGTCAAGACTCTAGCAATCCAGTGCATGGTCTTAGGGGAAGTATAGGTCACGCGCAGGCAAGATTCTAGGAGTCGTAATTGTTGATTATCCGTTCCTTCTTCTTGATCCATTGAGTCTAAAGTAGATTTATAGGATGGTTTTCTCCCCTTTTTATCCTCATACATGACGAGCTTTTGTAAAGACCATTTCCCTTCGACCTTGTATTCACCGATATATTCTCTTTTAATAATATAACGATCAAATAGATACCGATACTTCAAAAGAGCATAGATAAACTCCAAGGCCTTTTCTTTACTAGCCCATCTGTCCTTTAATAAGTCAAGGAATCGCTTATCATCTAATCCACTATCACGATCCGTCTCAGTCATCTCCATGGCTTCATTGACCTGCAAAAGAAAATTTGGAAAGTTAATGATAGACTCAAACCGTTCATTTTCTTCTTCCCTATCATCAATTTGATTAGACACAGTAGAATCCGGCGCTTGCAAGATAGTTTTTAAGGTAAATTGAGTCTCATCACTGTTATTTTCTGCATTAAAAATGTCACGAAGATCTGAGAAGTCAGCCACCCTCAGCATATCCCAATTTGCACTAAATAGTTTTTCACGTATTTTTACTGGGAGAACCATCTGAAGATAGTTGTCCATTTGTGCACAAGCATCCCAAATCGTAGCTGCAATTAGTTTATCTTTTTTGTCCTCTTCACTGAATCCATTTTCAGACTTGATAGCACCCAAAATCTTTGCTTTCACAATTTCATGGAGCTCCAATTGCTCTCCACGAGTATTCATGATCTCAAAATAGTGATTCAAATCGATATTTTGAGGAACCTGGGTTCGGATGATTGTTACAGTAGAAAACTTATCTCTAAACCGTTTTTTATAATCATCATTAGCGTTTTTGCTCTGGAAATATTTCTTAATTATTTCATATCCTTCTACTAACTCTTCTGAATAAAGAGAAGGCTCTTTACTATCCATTACAGTTTCGATCTCACCTAGAGTGATGTTCGATTTTTCTCTAGCTTCAAATTTCAAAGGATTTCTTTCTACAGAAGGATGATCCAGATAACGAAGAAGCAAAAACAAAGTAGTTAAGCGTTGCTGGCCATCGATTACTTCATAAACTCGAGGTTGGACTTGATTGACCACTAAACTGCCAAGGTAATATTTACTTGAATTAGTTTCGTCAAGATCATCAATATCCATTAGCAATTGCTCAATTTCATCTTTTCTCCATGCGTAATTTCGTTGATAGATTGGGATGACATAGTTGACATTTTCAAAAACATTGTCCACATTCAATTCATCTGGTTGAATATACTTTTCACTTCTCATTAGACTAGTCCTCCTCTCCAAATACTTTATCATAGAGTTTTTGATAGCGTTTTTTATTCACGTTGGAATTCTGGAAAGCTTCCTTTGAGATAATATCTAAAACAATGGTATCCAACCCTATCGGATCCTGCATTTCAGAAATCAAAGCAAAGAGATTCAATCCCTTATTGATACGATCTGATTGTCCTTGTGCGTACTTATTTACCGATTCTCTATAGACTGCTTTCATGATCAATCTTAGAGAATAAGCCCATCTATGTAGAAAAGACAATCTTGCAGGTGTCAATTCCTTCATACTGAATTTATCGACAAAGAAGATCAAAATATTTATGAAGAGATTATAAACATAGAGATCACCAGTTCCGTTTTTTATGACCTCTTCTTCATTAAATCTACTATCGACCAAGTTCACAATCTCTCTATAGAGGTTGGCATAATGCAAAGTGTATGAAAAGAATCTTTTTCCAGCAATCAAGGGTTGGGTTAACTGGAATTGATTCAAAGGAATTCCAGTTGTTAGCTCATACACTTTGTCAGCATTAAAACGTTCCACATAAAGATGAGAGGCTTTAGCATAAGTCGCAAAATGATGGGGATTCGAAGGTTTAATTCCCTTAAAAGTTTGAATATCTTTAGTAGAATAATGAAGGCCATTTTTGTTCTTATACCATCTCACTAAGGGGAAGAGATTGTCTGCAAAGAGATCCTCCAGTTCGCTTTGATTTTTATTTTCCCAAGCTTGTATGATCTCAATCTTATCACTTTCAGATTCATCATTCATTTCTCTCAAATGATAAGATTTCAACAAATCATGTGGAGAGAGAGCCTTCCCCCGAGAATTCTGGGAGTCAAAGAATTGAAAAGCTTCCTGCTCATCATTCGTGATAATCTTTACCAAAGAACAGTTATCAAGAAGATAATCAGCATACTTTTTAACTTCTTGTCCGTCAAACTCTCTTAGCTTGCGCTTGATGATTTGGAAATTATGCACGATCGCTTCTCTAGATAGTTCATTATATTCCTCATTCAGCAAGGATGAAAGATTAGCATATGATGCCTCTTGAAGTATCTCATACACCACAAATAAAAGAATAGAAAGAGTTGTTAAGCGCTGCTGGCCGTCGACAATATTAAGTTTAGAAGATGCGTCATTTATGTTTTCTCTGTGGAGTACAACAGACCCCATTCGATATTCTGGAATTCTATTCTTAAACGCCTCATAAGTATCTGTGATCAGTCTAAGTGCTGATTGTGTTCCCCAACGATACGGTCTCTGATAATTAGGAATCGCTAACCTTTCTACCATCATTTCTCTAACACTGACAATGCGCAAATTTTCATTCAAGTTTGACATTGAACAACTCCTCTATCTACTTCAATTTCTTTAAATACGGTTTTATATCACTCATTATAACATTTTAAGAAGTCAACTCAAGATTGATGACGAATTTTTATTTATGACAAAGAAAAACAGCCAACCATTGGGTTAACTGCTAAAAAAAGTTATCAAGTTAATTATTAAAAGAATCAGTATCCAAATTCACTTTAAATCGTACTTCCAGTCTTCTCCATCTTGGTAGTAGAAAAATTCAGACAGGTCTTCTTCAAGAAAGATACGAAGCATATCCTCCATATCTAGAGAGAGGTCTAGATTTGGCAATTCTTTCAGGTCCTCCCACCAGACTTCCCCCTCTTCAGAGGATATTAATTCTCCGTCAAACTTTTCTGTCTTATAAAAGAGAACTACATAACGAATGCCGTCTTCTACCCAATCTTTCATTCCACAAATCCGGGGAGAAGCAATCCTTAAGCCAGTTTCTTCCTTCACTTCACGGATTACTGCTTCCGTAAATGATTCTCCCGCTTCGACATGACCACCAGGAAAGGTTATGCCTGGCCAGTCCTTTTTTTTACGATCAATAACAAGAACTCTATCGCCGTCTCTTACCATACAAAGATTTGTAAACTCAACAGTCTCATTCATACAAATACTTCCTAACTATGTTTGTCTTTTTCTTTAAGGATAGGATAAACAATCTCTACCCTATTCTTCTTTTAGTTGCACTTGCGTATGTGCTAGCAGGTCGCCAAGATGTCTCTTATCTTTTCTAAACATCGTCATTGCCAGTAAGGAAACTGCGAGGAGAGTCCCCGAAATAGAGAGGATAATGGACAATACATCAAAATTACTATAGAAACCATGAATCGTGCCCATATGACCTATTTGCCAAGGTAAAAATTTAATGGTATTTCTGATCAAGCTAGCCTGAACTGTTTTTTTCTGGTAGACCAGTTGAAGTCCCGCTTTTGCCTTTCCAAAACTGCCATTTTTTGCATAATCCAAGAATGTGAAAAGGAGCGTGATTGGCAAAACAGAGGTGAAAAATACAAGCCACTGCGACTGAATTTCTGTAAACTCTGGGACGCCATTAAAAAAAATAATGTATATAAGCATAGAACCTAAAAACAGAAGAGCTAAATAAGCTATAATAAAAAGATAATCGAATAGAAATTCAATCATTCTTTTTTTAAACGAAATAGGATTGATTGCTAAAATCTTCATCGTCCTCTCCTACTTTATCATTTAGTATTATTATACTATACTGACAACCTTAAACCAACCATTTAGAAAAAGGAAAAACTTTATCTCGTTAAGTAACTTCTATTCATCTCCTATTATAGCAAGCTTTCCTTGATAAATCAGCATTCCAACAATAGAAAAACTGCAATCTGGATTTACGTCATGCATCATGACTATAAAGACATGAAATCTGTTGTAGATAAATTGTATAAGATTATGCATTCATGTATGCAACATTCCTATCAACCAGGTATCATAGTTTTTGAAGCAAAATACTATCTCTTCTATGAGAACAATAAAGATAAAGCAACAGAGCTCTATCATACAGCCACCGTACTAGCCAAAGCCTTCGGTGACCAAGTCTTCATCAAAAATCTTAAAATGGAAATGAAAAAAGATTTAAACTTAGAATAGGCAAATATATCAGCAACATTTTAAACATGATTCATTCTAAATGTAATAACTATCAAAGAAGCATCTGAGTTTGACCTCAGATGCTTCTTATCTTTCCTGAATATCGTTGAGTAAACGAAAGTTTTTCGGCAACGAATTTTTGAGTGAAATCATTGTCTTCTCTCAAATCCCTTAAACGTCGGTACATCAATCTTTCTCCTAAGGAAAAGTATAGAGGAAAAACAGGAAAAATTTTATGTATTGTCCTAATTGGACAATATGAAATATACTCAATAATATCCACTAGTATTCAAGTATATTGATTGATGCTTTATTGTTTGAAACAGAAAAATAATAAAGTATATTCCATTTATAGAGGGTTGATATGTCTTATTTATATTATTTGTAGGTATTTATTTACTTTATTTGATAATAACTCTTGATCCATGTTTAAAGTACCAGTTATGATAAGAGGTTCCAGAAATGTTAGAACTGTCAAATACTGAATCGTAGTGATAGGCTTTAAAATCTCTTCAATTGTTACATGGAAGCGGCCGTTTCTCGTGTAGTCATCTTGCCCAGCTCCAAAACTAGCTACCAACATGACTTCCTTGCCTTGTAAGGCAGTACCAGTCGAACCATAGGCCCAACCGTATTCAAAAACAACGTCAAACCACTGTTTCATGAGGGCTGGCGTTTGGTACCAATAAATTGGGAACTGGAGTACAATGCGATCACTTACCTCTAGAATCTTTTGCTCCGTTTTGACATCAATGTCAAAATTGGGATACAGTTGGTACATATCTCGCACGTCATAACCAGCTCCAGCAGCAGCTGTTGCCAGTTCTTTATTAATGCGTGAGCCCGTTTTTAATTGAGGGTGAAATGTAAAAATTGTGGTTTTCATATCGTTTCTCTTTCTTATCTTAATTATGCTTGACCTTCCTTAGACACAAACCATACATCAAAAACGCACTAGAAACACATTACTCAAATGCAAAATTGGAGGGGACCAATAAGCTTATCAAAGATATTAAACGTCTGGGCTTCGGTTTTAGAAACTTTATTAACTTTAGGAAGCGTGTTTTCATCACTCTGAACATACAAAAAGAGAAAACCTATCAGGTTCTCTCTAGATGTTAGCTTTTCGTCACCCACTACAGTTGACAAACATACTAAGATTAGTAGTGAAGAAATCTCCGACGGG
>OBZR01000754.1_pt1 | contig 16182 bp, 12 predicted proteins | sample 1495541 | NCBI WGS metagenome assembly OBZR01 (sample SAMEA2580240, study PRJEB22360) | human gut metagenome | biome: human gut; feature: human-associated habitat; material: faeces | place: Denmark | collected 2008/2010 | reverse complement strand
GACTACGCTGAGGCGGCGGGGCAAGCGGTGGAGGCAGAGCCGCCGCAGGCGGTCAGGGCAGCGGCAGCAGCGGCCACGCCGGAAACTTTCAGAAAATTACGACGAGTGATCTTAGACATTTTGTTTTCCCTCTCTACTTTTACAAAAATGTTTTTGTGCGGTGCGGCACAATCCGCACCCTTTGCACCGGAAGCAAAATAAAAAACGCTTCCGTCCTCAGCGGGCATACACCCACAAGGACGAAAGCGTAAAACTTCCGTGGTACCACCTTGGTTTACTGTCCCCTCACAGAGACAGCCTCACTGCTGCGGCGTTTTGCAACGCGACAACCGGACGCTGTAACGGGCGCTCCCGTCGCAGGCTTAGCACTCTTGCACTTCGCCCCCGCGGCTCCGAGACCATTTTCAGTTCCCTGTTTCCTGCCCTTTTCCACCGCCCGGGCTCTCTGGAAGGATCAATGCGAAAACCTACTCTTCTCTTCACAGCCATTTTTGTGATATTGCATACATAATACCCCACTCTTCCGGGTTTGTCAACCCTTTCAACGAAGTTTTTCAGTAGGGAATTGCCCGTTTACTGCCGGCCGGCATCCTGCTCCGTGCTGTACAGCACCATCAGGTGGTTGGCGCTGGCCTCCAGCTGGGATTTTGCCTGACGGAGGTTCGCTTCTTCGGTCTCGTTCATCTTTTCGGGCTTATCCTTGCGCAGGCAGCGGCGCAGGCTGGCAAGGTCGTTCTTGACTCGGTTCTTCTCGTCCTTGTCCAGTTCCTTTTTGCACTTGGAGAGGGCTTCATCCACCTTGTAAGCCAGCATCTCGGCCTGGTTGTGGAGCTCCAGCCGCTCCCTGCGGCGGGTATCCTCCTCCTCGTAGGCGGCGGCATCGGCCATGGCGCGCTGGATCTCGTTCTCAGAAAGATTGGTGCTGCCGGTGATGGTGATGTTCTGCTCCCGGCCGGTGCCCAGATCCTTTGCGGACACCTTGACCACGCCATTCACATCGATGTCAAAGGTGACCTCGATCTGGGGCTTGGAGGAGAAGCCGGAGCGGATGCCGGTGAGCTTGAATTTGCCCAGACTCTTGTTGTCGCGGGCAAAGTGGCGCTCGCCCTGCAGCACGTTGATCTCCACGCTGGTCTGCATGGGGCGGGCCGTGGTAAAGATCTGGCTCTTGCGGGTGGGAATCATACTGTTGCGGGTGATGAGGGGGGTAGCCACGCCGCCCAGCGTCTCAATGGACAGCGTCAGTGGGGTGACATCCATCAGCACAAGGCCCTGCGCGGCTGCGCCGGTGGCACCGGCCAGCTTTCCGCCGCCCTGCAGCAGGCCGCCCTGCACGGCGGCACCCATGGCCACGCATTCATCGGGGTTCAGGGTGTGGCTGGGCTCACAGCCCAGCAGCTCCCGGACCTGCCGCTCCACAGCAGGCATCCGGGTGCTGCCGCCCACCAGCAGGACTTTGCCCAGCTGGCTGGCGGAAATCCCGGCATCCCGCAGGGCGTTCTGCACCGGCTGAACGGTGCGGGCCAGCAGGTCACCGGTCATCATCTCAAACTGGGGGCGGCCCAAGCTCAGATCCAGATGGTGGGGGCCATCCTTGCCCACCGCGATAAACGGCAGGTTCAGCTGGGCGGAAAGCGCACTGGAAAGCTCCTTCTTGGCCTTTTCCGCTTCCTCCTTCAGGCGGCCCATGGCGGCGGGGTCCTTGGTCAGATCGATGCGGTCAGATCTGCGGAACTCCGCCACAGCCCACTCAACGATGCGCTCGTCAAAGTCATCGCCGCCCAGATGGGTATCGCCGCCGGTGGCCAGCACCGTAAAGGTGCCGTCCTCGATCTCAATGATCGAAACATCAAAGGTGCCGCCGCCCAGATCGTAGACCAGGATCTTCTGGGGGGCTTCGTTGTCCAGGCCGTAGGCCACCGCGGCGGCGGTGGGCTCGTTGATGATGCGCAGAACATTCAGGCCCGCAATGCGGCCCGCGTCCTGAGTGGCCTTGCGCTGGCTGTCGTCAAAATAGGCAGGCACCGTGATGACGGCCTCGGTCACTGGCTCGCCCAGGTAGCTCTCGGCATCGCGGCGGATCTTGGTCAGGATCATGGCGCTGATCTCCTGCGGGGTCAGGTCTCTGCCATCGATATGCACCCGGTGATCAGAACCCATGTACCGCTTGATGCTGGACACCGTGCGGCCTGAGTTTGTGGCGATCTGGCGCTTTGCCGCGCCGCCCACCAGACGCTCGCCATCCTTGGTAAAGGCCACCACGCTGGGGGTGGTGCGCTCGCCTTCGGCGTTGGTGATGACCACCGGCTTGCCGCCCTCCACCACCGCCACGCAGGAGTTGGTGGTGCCAAGGTCAATTCCGATCACTTTGCTCATAGTGCTTGTCCTCTTTTCTTCGGCGCAGAATATTTCCTTGAATATCTTACCGGTTTCCTATGACGATTTCTTAGAACAAATGTAAAGAAACTGTGTTTCAGGCGTTTTTATCGTCGGCCAGCAGCTGATCGGTCAGCAGTTCAGCCTCCCGCAGCCAGTCGGCAGCATCCGTTTCGCCCTCGGCCTGCAGGATCCGAAAGCCCTGCACAGCTTCGGCCACCTGCAGCAGCGCCTTTTTGCGGGAGAGGTACTGGGTCTCGTACTGGGCAAGACGCAGGCAGACCTGCGGGGTGTAGGCGATGTCCGGCACCTCCCGGGCAGCGCTCTGGGCGCGGCGGTAGTATTGCAGGGTCTCAGCCATCTCCCCGCCCGATGCGGCACAGTCATCCCCCAGGGCGATCATGGCCTGCACCTCCCCGGCCTGCGCGGCCTTTTTCCACATCCGCCGGGCCTGGGTCTTATTCTTCCGGGTACCCCGGCCATAATACAGGCAGTCCCCCAGAGCAGAAAGCGCCTCGGCGCTGCCAGCCTCGGCAGCGGCAGTGTATCGGGCCGCCGCTTCCTGCCAATCCCCGGCCCGGGCGGCGGCGTGCCCGGCTTCCAGCTCCTGAGCGCCGGGGTTGTCGCTTCCCCGCTCCGATCTCAGCAGCCCGCTGAGCAGGGAGACATCCAGCGTGGCAGAGCTTGTCCACGGGTCCAGCACCACACCATCGATGCCGTCCGTTTCCAGCGCATACTCCATGGCGCTGCGCAGGCTGCGCTCCACCATGGGGCGGGTGGCGCTGGCCTTTTCCGCCTCGGCGTTCTTTACCGAGGTGAACAGCGGCAGATAGTTCCGCTCTTTCCGGGTGTGGAGCAGCCAGGGCTGCAGGCCCTCGGCCCGCTCCTCCGGGATGGGCAGGTGTGCCCAGGGGGCGGCCCCGCTCTGGGGGTCCACCGCCGCATCCAGCGGCACCAGCACCTTGGTCTGCAATTCCAGCGCATAGTTCAGGGCGTTCATCAGGCTCCAGAAATGTTCCTCGTTCTGCTCCCGGTACAGCCGCGCCACGGCCTCCTCCACAAACGGGCAGCCTGTGCCCACCGGCCCGTACTGCGGCGCAGTCCGCTTTTTTCCGCTGCCCACCGGCCGGAAGCGCCGACCGCCCATGTTGTATGCCATTTATCTCACCCTTCTTTTTCATCAATAGGATAAGTATAGCAGGAATCCGCAAATTTCACAATATTTTCCCGCAGGCAGCCGAACGCAGAAACAGCAGGCGGCTGCACATGGCCGTCTGCTGTTCGGTTCACTCTTCTGCCGGTTTCTCCGCATCGTCCAGATAGTCCTCGATGCTGCCGATGCTGTATCGGTTCTCGTTGGCTTTCACGCTCCGTGCACTGGCATCGTAGCAGGCTTCCAGAATGGGCATCACTGGCTGCTGGCCCTCCGGGTCGGTCAGATGTCCGATGGCCCGGGCCTCATAGTAGTTGTCGATGATCTGGTTCACGATCCGTTTGCGGTCACGGAGCGGAGTCTGCAGGTTGGCCAGCAGCTCCTGCCGGATGCCGCAGCTGTTGCTGCCGTGGTCGCCGAACAGGATGTAATACTCCTGCTCGATCTCCAGCGGTGCAGCCTGATGCAGATAATAATCCGCCAGTGTCCTCCGCTTCTTTTCGGTGCTGAAGCCCTTGATCTCCTCCATGCCGCGCGGAAAGAGTTCCGGATGCAGGATCCACATTTCATAGGGCCCCACCGGCAGGTGCAGAGTATCGAATACATCCAGAAAATCCTCCAGCGCAATGCGGATCTCGCCCCGCTCCCATTTCTGAATGGTGCGCTTGTCCCGCCCCAGCATATCCGCAAGCTCCTGCTGGGATCTGCCCGCCACGTTCCGGGCAAAGGCAATGGCTTCCCCGATTCGGTTCCGGTAGTTGGACATATTCTTTCCCTCCTGACACACACTTGTACACCAGGCATTCCAACGTCTGGCGACATAAAATACTTTCCTCTGATAAAAGGATAATGGTTTGTCCCGCCTTCTGTCAAGAGTTGCAAATTCAATCACTTCACGTAAAATTTTTGTTAAATGTGTCATTCAAGCCGGACAGCCGCCTTTTTTGCAGAGATTTTGCCACTCCGTGGGGCATCCGCCCCCTGTCTTAAACAACGTTCGGGCCATTTTGTCCTTTTTCACCTGCCGGAGGCAGCCGGATGTGTCAGGTACACCGCAACACGCAACGCAAAATATTTTTTGCAAAAAATTCCTCTTCGGCAAGTTTTTCCCAGCGCATCCGTTTCCATACACGCAAAAACCGCCCATAGCCGTCTAAAACAGCCATGGGCGGGTACTTTTTCTTTATGCCAGTTTATTCAGCCTTACGGCAACGTAGGGGTCAGGGAGCTTGAGCTCGTCGGCAAGGTCGGCTTCAGATTCGTACTTCTCCGCCGCCATACCCACCACAACGCTGCACACGTCAAAGCGTCCGGCAGGCGAAAGGGCCGTGACCTTGGCTTCTCCATCGGCAATGGCGGTCACCACGCCATCCGCATCCACGGTAACGACACCGGGGTTGCTGCTGACCCATGTAATGGGCACACTGCCGCCGCCTTCCACCGCAACGGTGGCCGTCAGACGTTCCTGGGTGCCCACGGTACGGAGCAGCAGGTCACTCTTGTTCAGGGTCACCTTGCCGATATCCGAAGTCACCGTGACGCTGCACCGCAGAGCCTGGCCGTTGGAGACCATTGCCGTGATGGTGGTGGTGCCCGCCGCCTGAGCCGTGACAAGCCCCTTGTCGCTGACTGTGGCAACCTCAGGGTTGCTGCTCATCCACTGGTAGACATAGAGGAAGGAGTGGTCGCTGTTGGTCAACCGGAGCTGATGGGTGGGGTGCAGGTCATTGTACTGCAGCACAAGGCTCAGGCTGGTGGTATCCAGCGTGGGCTTTTTTCTGGCTGCTTCTTCATTTTTGCGGGTCACGGTCACCTTGCAGGCGGCACGTTCGCCGTGGTCGGAGATGGCGGTGATGATGGCAGTGCCCGCATTGCGGCCCGTCACCTTGCCGTCGCCATCCACCGTGGCAACATTGGAGTTGCTGCTCATCCAGACGATGAAGTAATAATCGCTCTGGCCGCTGGTGTACAGGTAGCCCTTGGGGCGGGGGTCATCATCGGTGATCTCCAGCTCCATCTCGGTCAGCTCCAGTTCCAGCTTGGAGCCGGTTCCGGTCAGGCCTGTCAGCACACCGGGCGCGGCCTGCGCGGGCAAAGGGGCAGCCAGCAGGGCCCCGCTCAGAGCCAGCAGGGCCAGAAGCCGCCCCGCGGTTTGGAATTTCCATTTCATTGGGTCGAACTTCCCTCCTTGTTTCATCCCATGGGATCAAAGGAATGCCGCACACATGGAAAAATTTCGCGTCCATGATTTTTCTCACTATTGATTTATTTTACACGTCCGGCCATTGTGGGTCAAGTTTTTCGCCCAAAGTGCTGTGCTTTCGCACCCGATTTCGTCGGGAATTCCAGTTTTTTCCGATTTTTTTGTGCAGAACATCAGGGCCAAAAAGCGCTCAGTCACCTCCGGTGACAGCTCCCCTGATAGGGAGGCCAGGTTCACGCGCTTTCTTCGGTGTAATACTGTGCCTGGGCGTTCCACAGTTCGTAATACTTTCCATCCGGCTCCCCCAGCAGTTCCTCATGGGTGCCCTGCTGGACGACCTCGCCGTGGTCGAACACGGCGATCTCATCACAGAACTTGCAGGAGGACAGCCGGTGGCTGATATAAATTGCAGTCTTATCGCCCGCGATCTCGTTGAACTTTGCGTAGATCTCCGCTTCAGCCACCGGGTCCAGGGCGGCGGTAGGCTCATCCAGCACGATGAAAGGTGCATCCTTGTACAGGGCCCGGGCAATGGCGATCTTCTGGGCCTCGCCGCCCGAGATGGTCACGCCATCCTCGTCCAAATCTTTATAAAGGCAGGTGTCCAGCCCCTTGGGCATCCGGGCCAACCGGTCGGAAAAGCCCGCTTTTTGCAGGCAGTCGGCGGCACGGGCGACATCATAATGCTGGGCCGTGGCAACATTCTGGCCCAGCGGCAGGGCGAACAGCTTGAAATCCTGGAACACCACCGAGAAGATATCCATGTACTCATCGTAGCGGTACTTACGGATGTCGATGCCGTTGAGCAGGATGACACCCTCGGTGGGGTCGTATAGGCGGCAGAGCAGCTTGATGAAGGTGGTCTTGCCGCTGCCGTTCATGCCCACCACGGCCAGCCGCTCCCCCACCTTGAAGGTCATGCTCAGGTGGCGCAGGGCATATTGCTCGCTGCCGGGGTACCGGAACGAGACATCCAGGAACTCCACGGTATACTGGCGGTCGCTCCGCTTTTCGGTGGTCAGGCTGCCCTTGTACATCTTGTTGGGCAGGTCAAGATAGTCATAGAGCGTTTTCAGGTAGGGGGCGTTGAATCTGCAGTCGCCCACGGCGGTGAACAGCCCGCCGATGCCCACAAAAAAGTTGGTGGCTGCGCCCACATACTGGGTCACAGCGCCCAGACCAAAGGCCCCGCCGTAGGCCTTCAGGCATACAAAGAGGTAGGCAAGACCCATGAGCAGAGCCGAAACGGCGTTGCCCGTGGCATTCAGGATGCCGAATTTCCCCTTGCGGGCCCGCTCAAAGGCAGGCATGGAGACGGCGGCGTGATCTTTCAAAAACTCGAACTGGTCGTACATCCGCACATCCAGCGCCTTTTTGTCATCCCGACATACCCCCATGAGGAAGGCCCAGAGCCGGTTGCCCCAGCGGCCCTCCTCCTCGATATCCGGGCTGCTGATGCCCGCGCTGGAAGCGCACACCGGCGAGAGCCACGCCACGGCCAGGATCAGCACCAGCACTGCCGGAACACAGAGCGGGCTGTTGAGGACTGTCAGCGGGCCGGCGGGCACCCTGGCCGTGAACAGCCCCACCGACAGCACCGCGCCGCCCAGAATACGGAATACCGCCGCGGATACACTGTCCAGCAGCGCCACAGCGTTAGGATTGCCGCCGCTGCAGAAGCTTTCGCTCTGCTGGATGAAATTGTAGAGGTCGTAGACCTGCTGGCTGTCCTCGTCGGCATAATCCATGGACATCTGCTTTTCCATAAAGCAGTCATGGCCCAGCTGCCAGTTCAGCTGTTCCCGCTCCACGCTCTTCCAGTGGAGCAGGACCGACCGCACCAGCGTGAGCAGAGCGGTCACGCCCAGCACCCACGCCACATCCACGGCAAGGGCCTGCGGGTCCCGCGCGTCCGACAGCTCAGCCACCAGCCGGGCCGAGAACCAGACCACGGCATAGGGGCTGACGGCATCCGCCAGTGCCCACAGCACGGTGGACAGCACAAAGCGGGGCGTATTTTTCCAGTAAAAGCACCAGGCCCGCAGGGTCAGCCGGACGCTTTCCTTCAGGGTCATTTTTTCTTCGTTCATACGGCCTTGCCCTCCTTGTAATATTTGCTCTGCACCGCAAACAGCTTGGCATAGCCGCCGTTTTGGGCCATCAGCTGGTCGTGGGTCCCCTCCTCGGCCACACGGCCGTTTTCAAGGAAGAGAATGCGGTCACAGAAACGGGTGGAGGCCAGCCGGTGGCTGATGAACAGGCTGGTGCGGCCCCGGGTCATCTCGTTGTACTTCTGGTAGATATCATCCTCGGCGATGGGGTCAAGGGCGGCAGTGGGCTCATCCAGCACAAGAATAGGCGCGTCTTTATACAGGGCACGGGCCAGCATCAGGCGCTGGGTCTGGCCGCCGGAGAACTCCACGCCGTCCAGATAGACATCCCGGCCCACATGGGTCTTGATACCCGCCGGGAGGGATGTGATTTTTTCCGTCAGCCCTGCCTGGTCAAGACAGTACCGCACCTTTTCCTCGTCGATGCCGTCCATGGCCTGGGCCACATTCTCGGCCACCGTGCAGGAGAGCACGCTGAAATCCTGAAAGACCGCTTCAAACAGCTTGTAGTAATCCCGGCGGTTATACTGCCGGATATCCTGCCCGTTCAGCAGAACACGCCCCCCGGTGGGGTCAAGGAAGCCGCAGATCAGCTTGACCAGTGTCGTCTTGCCAGCGCCATTCAAGCCCACGATGGCCAGGTTCTCGCCGGGGTGCAGTGTCAGGCTCATGTGGGCGATGGTGTTTTTCTCCGCACCGGGGTAGCGGTAGCTCACATCCTCCAGCTGCAGCTCATAGGGCATATCCAGCCGCTTTTCCAGCGGGATGCCCTCCTCAAACCGGAAGGGTTCCGGCAGCTCGAGGAACTCCCGGATGGTGGAGATGTCCAGGCTCTGCTTGCGCAGGAGGGCAAACTGCTCCATCAGGCCTGTGACCCACTGGGCAAAGCCGGAGGCCGCACCGAAGTAGAGCAGGAATTCCGACACCGGCAGGCCCCTGGTCACGGTGAGCCAGAGCAGATAAGCATAGGCCGCACCGTTGCGCACCAGCAGCAGGGCCAGGTCGATGAGGTTGGCGGTCAGGTAGGCGCGCTCCCGCTTTTCAAGAAAGGCATAGTTGAGCCGCAAAGCAGAATCGTACAGGTCAGTGAGCCACTGCCGCAGGCCGAAGATGCGGATATCCTTGCCGAACTCGCGTCCCTCGGCGGTGTTGCGCAGGTAATGCAGGCTCCGGGTGATCTTTGCCCCCTCCTCCCGGTGGCGGTAGCCCCACTCGTTGATATTCCTGGTGGAAAAATAGCTCACCACAGCGGTCAGGGCCGTCAGGACACAGAGCCAGGGGTTCAGCCCGGACAGCAGAGCCAGATACACCCCGAAGCCGATGAGATTTGTCATGATATCCGTCCAACTTTTCCAAAAAGCCTCGCCGGAAGCACGGTTGTTCATACAGGCATCGTGGCCCTTCTGATACATCAGACGGAAGGCTTCATCCAGCAGGTTGGCATAGGCCGTGCGGGTGCGCTTGGTGTTGATGCGCTTCAGCAGCTCCAGCCGCACGCCGCACCGGCCAAACATGGTGAGGTGGTCGATGTAGTAGCACAGCGCGGTCAGGGCAAACAGCAGGATGGTGAACCCGCCGATGGCACCCAGCAGCTGACTCAGCGGCGCGCCGCTTTCCAGTTTGCCCAGCACCGCCGGGCTGATGAGCATTTCGGCAGTGGTCTTGCCTGCCGTGCAGACGGCCAGCAGCACCACCAGCAGCGGCACGCTCCGTCGGGTGTCCCAGGCCACCGAGAGCATGTAGGCAGTGTTCTGCCAGACATTGTATTTGGGCTTTGGCTTTTGGGTTTTCTCGTTCTTTCCCATTTTGGAATCCCCTTTCACTTGTCTGGCAATGATCCTAACACAAAAAATCGCCCCCGACACATTCCGGGGACGAAACGCCTGATTTGGGGGATGAATTGCAGGGACCTCTCCGTCAATGCTTCGCATTGCCACCTCTCCTAGTAGGAGAGGCAAGCCAGTAGCAGCGTGAACTTGGCTCCCCAATCAGGGGAGCTGGCGCGGAGCGCCTGAGAGGTTTACACCTGTGGAATCAATATCTCCGTCGTGAATGCCCCATCCTCGCTGTTGCGGCTGAGGTAGCCATCCAGCTTTTCCACGATGGCATCAATGCGCACCAGCCCGAAGCCGTGGCCCTCGCCCTTGGTGGTGACAAAACGGCCCGCAAGCTTTTTCTGCTTTTTAGTTGCCGTGAAATTGGTGAAGGAGATATAGAGCTGTGTGCCCTTCATATCCATATATACCCGGATGAGCCGCTCCTCCTCGGGCAGCTCCGCACTGGCATCCATGGCGTTATCAAAAAGGTTGCCCAGGATGCAGCAGAGGTCAAGCTCACTCATTTTCAGTTTGACCGGGATATGGGCATCGATCTGCACCGGGATATTTCGGCTCTTGGCAAGGGAGATCTTGCTGTTGATGATGGCATCAGCCATGGCGTTGCCGGTTTTTACAGCCAGATCAACAGTGTTCAGGTCGGTATCCAATGCATCCAGGTAGGCTTTGATGCCGTCCAGATCCCCCTGTGCCGCCAGCACCTTCATGGTCTGGATGTGTCCCCGGTAATCGTGCCGCCATCCCCGCATCTGGCGGTACATGTTGTCCACCTCTTTGTAGTGGGTCTCGATGAGCTCCCGCTGGTAAGCGGCGATGCGTTTATCGAGGAGCTTTGAAAAGAATTTAAGTTTCATCATTAAGTCCTCTCAATGATTGCCCGGTTCAGGGGCTCATAGGCACCCCGGGGCAATGGGAGGGCGGTACCATCGGCCAGCACGACTTCCTTTTTGGTCACACGGCGGATCTGTTTCAGGTTCAAGATCATCCCCCGCCCCACCCGGAGGAAGCCTTCGTCCAGCTGGGCCTCGAACTCACCAAGCGTCCGCTTGACGGTGTAATCCTGCCTGGCATGAACCGTGACGTAATTCTGGTGCACGTCCAGATACCGCACCTCATACAGCGGCAGGCGCACCAGCTCGCCGGAAAGCTCCAGGTTCAGGCACCGGGCGTTGCGGCGGTGCTTTTCCCAGGCACGGTCGAGAACAGCAAAGAGCTTTTCGCGGCTGACCGGCTTCACCAGGTAGTGGAGGGCGGCCACGTCATAGCCCTCGGCAATGTAATCGGAGTAGCCGGTGATGAACACGATCTGCACGGCTTCATTCTCCTGCCGCACCGTTTTGGCCAGCGTCACACCGTCCGTGCCCGGCATTTCCACGTCCAGAAGTAATAGGTCAAAGCTTTTGTCCTCTGCGTAGCGAAAAAGAAAGGCATCCGCCGAGGCAAAGCGCTCACTCTCCACCTCAATGCCACGCTCTGCGGCCCACTGGTGCAGAATGCTCCCCACAAATTCAGCATCGGTCGTGCTGTCATCACAGATCGCGGCACGGTATGACATAGCGGGCTCCCCTCTCTTTCCGTAAACTCTGGGTAGAAGTATGACACACTTTGTCCGCAATTGCAACAAAAAGAAGCGGCTGACACGACAGCCGCTTCTTTTTGTACGATTTCATTTTATGAATTATTTTCAGTTGTGCTGTTTCAGGGCGCAGACCGCAATGCTCAAAGCACTCCAAGCCGCCTGATACATCAGGACAGCGGCCACCGACAGGGTGCCGATGCTGCCCGCGTAGGTCAGCAGAACACCGATGACCACCGAGAACCAGACCGAGACCATCTGCACCGTGGTGGCGCTCGTCTCGGCGTTCTGGGCCTTTTCCGCCGCGCGCAGGCCGCCGATCAGGCTGGCAAAGCCCTTATCATGCAGCATACAGCAGCGGGCAGTCTCGTCCGGCTGGGCAGGGGTCAGCGCGCTGCACTGCTCCTCATCCAGCAGGGTGATCATCCCCTCGGGCAGATGGTAAGCCTCGGTGATGTGGCGGGCCGTCAGGCTAGGGTCCTCGCAGGTGACCAGCAGGCGGATGTTCTCCCGCTGCAGCACCTCCAGACCGCGGGCGGCGTTGCGGCCGCCCACATAATGGAGCACGAACATGGCGTGCAGGCTGCCGGAAACAGCCAGATACAGGATCTGCAGCGCGCCGTTTTGGGAGTGCTCATCCTCGTACTCCTGCTCAGGCAGGGGCACCCCCTCCCGCTCCATGTACAGCCGGTTGCCGATGAGCACCCGGTTGTTATCGCACCAGGCGGCAAAGCCAAGACCGTGGTGGACCTCCAAGTCCTTCACAGGGTACAGGATCTCGGTGCGGTCCTCGATGATCTGGCGGAACAGACCCCGCAGGGTCTCGCAGCTGTGGTTGAGGATACTGGCCGCATAGAGGATGGCACGGTCGATGCGGCCGCCCTTGAAGATGCGGATATCCTCCAGATTCACGCTGTCGGCGGTAAAGAGCTCGTCGGCATCCACCTGCACGGTGTCCACACCGCCCAGCTCCTCAATGGCAGCCCAGCCGGGCACCACGGCACCGGCGGCGGCAGCGGTCTTTTGCAGGCGCAGGGAAGCGATGCCCGCAACCAGGGTGGAGGACAGCGGTGCACCCATGCAGAGCATGGAGGTCAGGGCTGCGGCCATGCCGTTGGGCCCGCCGCCAAACAGCAGGAACACCAGCCCGCTGAGCACGGCAGCACCCAGCAGGATCAGGGCTGTCTTGCGGGCGCGGCGCTCACTGGCGCGCTCCCCGAAGCTCTGCTCCACCAGCGCCTCGTCCCACTGGACAGGGCGGCTGAGCAGCACCCAGGGGTCTTTCTGATCCAGGCTCCGGGCCAGCACCCGGATCAGGTCCTTATCCCGGACACGGAATGCGCCCTGCAGCCCCTCGGGGGATCGGGCGGCGAGGTCGTAGCCGTTTCTGACGGCAGTCAGCAGGACCCGGCTGCCCAGTAGGGCCAGGAACAGGCCCAGTGCGGCCACACCGGAAAGCAGAGTCCAGCTGGAGTTCTGATAGCTCTGGGCGTTGAGCAGGGCGACCGCAGCCTGCACCAGCGCACCGCAGGCGGCCAGCGCCGGCATGGTGTCTGCACTGGGGCGGCCCTTGAGGCCCTGCAGGCCATCCCGCAGGACAGGCCAGCCCACAGCCAGCGCACCGGCCAGAAAGAGCAGGTTGGCGGCATAGAACGCCGCCGGGGCGATCACGGGGTCAAGGGAGGCCACAGGGGCCAGCAGCCCCTCGGCAACAAGGCCAAAGTGGAGCAGCACCACGGCTAGGATGCCCTCCAGCACACACCGCAGCGTCAGCTCCGCGCCCATCCGGCGGAGCTTCTCCCCCACCTGCTCAGGCGTTTCCGGCTCGGTTTCCTCTTCAGGCTTCTCCTCAGCCTCCGGCGCGGCGGGGGCCGCTTCCTCAGCGGGCTGGGCCGGGGCCTCCTCTGCCGGGGCGGCAGGCCGGGCGGGTGCTTCGTCCTCTTCCAGCCCCATCAGCGGCAGGCTCATGCTGTCGTCCTTGCTGGGGGCTTCGGTGCGGGTAGGGGCCTGCGGCTCGTTCTCGTCCGCGCCCTTGCCAAAGAACTGGAACGCCTTTTCCGGTTCCGGCTCAACCTCTGGGGAGGCTTCCGGGGCAGACTTCGCCTGCTTTACCGATTGATCCTCGGCAAACACCATAGGGATGGCCGGGCCCTCAGGCGCTGCGGGAGCTTCCGGCTCCACGGCCAGCACCTCTTCGGGGACATCCTGCACCTCCTCCACCGGGGCGGGCTTGGGGGTGCCATAGAGCATGGCCTTGAGTTCGGCCATCTCTGCATCCTCCTGCTGCTCCTGCGGGGTCAGGGGTTCCTGGCGGCGGGGCGGCTCCGGCTTTTTCTCGGGCTGGGGTGCGGGCCGGGGTTCCGGCTTCGGCGCTGCGGGGGCTTCCGGCGCGGTGGGCAGAGCCACAGGCTCTGCTTCCTCCAGCTCTACGGGCTCCAATGCCAGCTCCAGGCCGGCCTCGGCTTCTTCCTCATGGCCCAGTACGATCTCACCCGTGGGCGGCAGCTCATTCTGCACGGCCGGGGCGGCGGCAGGCTCTTCTTGGGCCTTTTCGCGGCGGAAGATCTTGCCCAGCAGGCTGCCGGTATTCTCCTTTTCCTCATCGCGGCGCTTCATCTCTTCGGGCACCTGTGCCACGCTGGTGCTGAAAAACGTGCGGAACTTCTCGTTCTGCGCATCGATTTCTTCCTGTGTCAGCTCTTTGCGCTTATCATCTTTTGGCATCCTAGTCCCTCCCTGTTCTGGTCACGGCGGTCTGGCCGCTGTTTCTTACTCTGCGGCGCGCTGGCTCTGGATCTCGTACAGGATGATGCCAGCCGCCACCGAGACATTGAAGCTGTCCACACCGGTGCCCTGAGCGGCCATATCCAGCCGCACCACACCGTCACAGAGCTTTTTCACCAGCTGGGATACACCACTGCCCTCGCTGCCCAGCACCAGTGCGACGGGGCCGGTCAGGTTGTTCTTGCGCAGGGGCACACCGTCCATATCGGCACAGTAGACGAACACCCCCTGATCCTTCAGGCGGCGGATGGTCTCGCCGATGTTGGCCACGCGGGCCACAGGCAGGCGCTCGGCCGCACCGGCGCTGGACTTGATAACGGTGGGGGTCACGGACGCGCCGCCCCGCTTGGGAATGACGATACCGTGGGCTCCGCACAGCAGAGCAGAGCGCATCACCGCGCCCAGATTATGGGGGTCCTCGATGCCGTCACTCAGCACCAGAAAAGGGGGCTCCCCCTTCTCTCTGGCAACGTTCAGCAGGTCCTCCACGGTCACATATTCGATCTCGCTGGCAAAGGCAGCCACGCCCTGGTGGCTCTCGGTGCCGGTCATCAGGCGCAGCTTGTTGGGATGCACCCGCTTGACCGTGGCCCCGGCCTCCTTGGCCATGGCGGTATAGTAAGCTGCCACGGCGGGGGCCATGCCCTCCGCGATCAGCACGGTATCCACGCCGGAACCGCTCTTGAGCAGCTCGGTCACGGGGTTTTTGCCGTAGACCAGGCTCTCATTCTTGGGCTGCTCCTCCGTGCTGCTGCGGCGGGGGCGGCGCGGCATTTTCTGTTCGTCCATTGATGTGTTCTCCTTCCATTCTATGGCAAGGCGGGCCGTTTGAGCCGCGCCATGGTTTCGTTCTGTTTCAGTTTTACTATATTTTGACACTGATACATTCTAAAGTATAGCATACCCCGGCATTCTTCGCAATGTTTGCCGAAGGCAAAAGTTTTCCACATTCAGCAGCCTATACAATCGGTAATTCGGCTCCAATTTTTCCACATGTTAAAAACACGGTGGAAAATGTTCAAAAATCAAGTTTGTACGCCCACTTTCCGGGTGGAATTCCACAGTTTCCACCGAGTTTTCAACCTTCCAGGTTCGACACGCAAACTTCCCGCCGTACTTTTTGTAAAATTCAAGTCGGAATTATGACAATTTTTTGAAGGGAGATCCAGTGGTTTTTGCCAGAATCTCCAACATCAAAATGCCCAATGTGAATTTGTGTTGAAAACGCCGCGGGAACCGCCTTGATTTTATCCTGTAATTGGGGTATACTACCCTTAGGTTCGTTAAAGGATGCGCAATCTTGTATCCAAAACGGCTTTTTCACCCCAAAATGATTTTGCGGAGGTAATGAATAATGTTGGTAAATGCAACCGAAATGCTGATCAAGGCACGCGATGGCCACTACGGTGTGCCCCAGTTCAACATCAACAATCTGGAGTGGACCAAGGCAGTCCTGACCGCCTGCGAGGAAATGAAGAGCCCCGTTATCCTGGGTGTCTCTGAGGGCGCAGGCAAATACATGACCGGCTTCAAGACCGTTGCCGCCATGGTCAGCTCCATGGTGGAGACCATGGGCATCACCGTTCCCGTTGCCCTGCACCTGGACCACGGCACCTACGAGGGCTGCAAGGCCTGCGTTGAGGCCGGCTTCTCCTCCATCATGTTCGACGGCAGCCACTACTCCATTGAGGAGAACGTGGAAAAGACCAAGGAGCTGGTCGCTCTGGCACACTCCAAGGGCCTGAGCATCGAAGCCGAGGTCGGCTCCATCGGCGGCGTTGAGGACGGCGTTGTGGGCGCTGGCGAGATCGCAGACCCCGCTGAGTGCGCAAAGATCACCGATCTGGGCATCGACTTCCTGGCTGCCGGCATCGGCAACATCCACGGCGTTTACCCCGCCAACTGGAAGGGCCTGGACTTTGAGGCTCTGGACCGCATCCACAAGGCTACCAACAACATTCCTCTGGTCCTGCACGGCGGCACCGGCATCCCCGACGAGATGATCCAGAAGGCCATCAGCCTGGGCGTTTCCAAGATCAACATCAACACCGAGTGCCAGCTGGTCTTTGCTGAGGCCACCCGCAAGTACATCGAGGCTGGCAAGGATCAGCAGGGCAAGGGCTTCGACCCCCGCAAGCTGCTGG
>OBZR01000748.1_pt1 | contig 16260 bp, 14 predicted proteins | sample 1495541 | NCBI WGS metagenome assembly OBZR01 (sample SAMEA2580240, study PRJEB22360) | human gut metagenome | biome: human gut; feature: human-associated habitat; material: faeces | place: Denmark | collected 2008/2010 | reverse complement strand
CATTATGCGCGGTCAGACTTGACCAGGTGATCGGGGTTGATGCCGATAAACCCATATATCGGCAACAACAAGACAAACCCCTTTCAGGGGTAAACAGCAAAACGGGAGCATAGGTGGAATGAATTCCCCCCGTATTACTACACGGGGGGTCCCCAGCCGCAAGCCAGTGCCGCGCTGAGGCGTTTTCCTCCCTCAGTGAAGGAAAGTCTTAAAAGCCGGTTTGGCAGGACGAAGGATGAGCGCGGGACCCAGGGAGACACTAAAAGGACTGTTTCGGCGAACCCACCACCTTCCCGAAAATGGGCATCAGTGGGTCGCCTTATAGGGCTACGCCCTGATTCATTGACAGTCAGAAAGCTTGCGAGCAGCAGCCTTGACACGACGTCTGGCGCGAGCACGGTCATCACTCCAAGCACAGATACATCCTACCCCCAACAACAGAACAAAGCTCAGCGGCAGCGATACCAAAAACGCAAAAATGGAATACCCCAAAGTGATCTGATATCCAAATCCATGGGCACCAAGCAGCAGGACTAAGAAGACGGGCAAGGAAAATGCCTTAGAAAGATCAATAAAACTCATGGCAGAACCTCCGGAACGTAAGACCAATCCTGAAGAAGCTCCCTTGTTCTAACAAGCTCCTCCCTGGTATGCCAAGTGGACACCTTAATTTTAATGATCTGGATAAGCCAATCTGAATGCATACCCCAAGAATACCAATGAGTATCAGCCTCACTGTATCGAGCAACAACAAGTCGACCAGGTTCCGGAAGGTCTGTCTTTGGTCGCCAGTCTAAAACAATACCACCGACAGAATGACGGACATGATTTTTGTAATCAGTTATCAATGAACGAACAACATCAAGACAGCCATCAGGTACACGTACCATGGTTGTCTGTTCTCCCTTTGGTCGACCAGCACCAGGACGAACTCCGCCACGTTTAATATCAGACATAACGAGACTCCCTGATGATCTTCTTCACCTGGACAGCAGTCGAACCAGTAGGCACTGATAGTTCGCCAAGGTCAGTACCATCAAAAGACACATCGACCCTAACATCACCCTTGAACCAAGAAAAATCATTGCCGGTACGCGGTGCAAAACCTTCAAGAATGCCGCTTTTATAGTCGAAGTTTACAGTTGCCATTTGATCACCCCATTTGAATTCCGTTTACATAATTCATTATAGCAGCAGTTTGATTTATGTGTACGAATTTCAATCATTGAGATGATCGGGTTTCCTTATGGTGGGCGGGTCGTCGTCGTCCGCTAGACCGCTCCCTCCTCCTTTCCGCCCCCCGCATCCTTATCGGTAGTGGAGAAGGGATTCAACAACGCCGGAGCGGACGTCGTAGGGGCCTTAGGCTCAACAAACTTGGAAGGCTCACAATAGACAGTTACAGACTGACCGGTATCGACATTGAACAGCTCGGCCTGGCAGTAACGCTTGAAGCGGACGGCATACCCCATGGACAAGAGTTCGTCATTATTGGTGTGATACTCGGTACCGTCCTTGGCATACAGCGCGAACGTCACCACGCCGTTACCCTGGGTGTCCAAGGCAGAGCCGGTCACATAGACAGCTTTGGCGTTATAGGGGTTCACAAAAACAGGCTGACCAGAAGATACCTTGTTAGTGCCACCAGTGCCCACATGATCAGGAACACGCGTATTACCTTGAACAGCCACAGCAGGATTGTTTTCAGAAGCTGCCACAGGTGAATTAGCATCGATATCAGCATTAATTTTATCGGCCTTAGAATAGTTATATATGGCATAACCAGCAAAGAACGAAATAAGTAACGCATAAAAATAAAAGAGGGGTGATGTAAAAGGGCCTTTCGACTGACCGGACCTTGTTTGCTTTCCGGTTTGCGTCGATTTGTAGAGAAGAAAAGCAGCCAAAGGCACTTTCTCACGATAGACCGTAGAGTTAGCGTTTGGAACGCCACTTTGACGCGGGTTATGTTCATATATCCTCGGCTTGCGTTTGAATATGAATAAGGAGTCTTTATTAGCTTGTGACTTTGCCAATTCAGCACAACCACGTACTATTGGCGATATATCATTTATATCAGGGGTGACACAAACGATATCCCAGTTAAATTTTCGGTGGCGTTTAAAAGCCCCATTCAATGTCCTTGGGTAAACAATACGCCCATCTTTATCAAACAATAACGCACCGGTATCGTCGTAATCGCAGGACTCAAACTGTTCAGGCTTACAGGATTCAATGGAAGAATAATAATCCTCCATCAATCCCGGAGGCAATTGTTCCTTATATGTTTCAATAGGCTGATAATCCAAGTCAGATTCTTTCCAAGACTTATCGGGGTATATGTCCTGAACTTCATCCATGAGGATAAAAGAACCCACAGGGGCCCAGTGAAACCAACGCCGCCAGAGCCGCAATGCGTCCTCATGGAGGATATTAATACGATACAGGCGGGTAGTATCTGGAAACGTCTCCCCGAGTCGCTTGGAGATTTCCTCAAGGGGATAACAGCCCTCAAGGTTAGTGATACAAATTCGACCTTGCCGCAAGGCCGGCAGCAAGTCATACCATACCGCTGATGCCGACTTATAAGAGCCGTTAGGCCCATGACGAATAACAACGGCCATATCACCACCCCAAGAAATTCAAAACAAAGCGAGTGACAAGAGCATGAAGAATCATATTCATGCCATCCACTATCCCTGACTGAAATAAAAACCACTGCACCGACGACGGTAACGCACTCATCAATGGCTGCAATATGGCAGAAATATTAAAATCCTGAATAATTTGATGGGCCACAGAATAACCCACTTTTATCATCATCAGCTCACCTTGAATCTTGACGTAAACGCCAATTTCAACAATATAGGCCAACGTCCTAGAAACGATATAAGGGACACCATCGGTCAGAAACGCATGTGCATCGGTGAATATCCCTGACACCCAATTTATGAATTCGGTTATCATATTTCACTTCCTGTTTGTGATGAGGTAAATGGCATACAGCGCACAGATGAAAAGAATAAGGGCAGCCAAGCCCAAATTCAGCATCAACTGAAACGCCCCCACACCGAACGGCAATACTGTTCCATGCATGTTCAAGGCCCATTCGTCAGGCTCACCCGATGCAGACAAATCAGTCATTTGAACCGAGGATTGAAACTCAGCTGCCAAATCCTTCATTTCTTGAATAGCGTCGGCTTGTTTCTCTTTGATTTCTGTAAACGCCGATTCAGGCAGCACGTTTTCCCAGAACGCACCCGAACCCGCACCTGGAACAAAGGGTGTTTCTTCTCCCGGTTCGTCGAGCTTGTCCGCTATATCGTTCAGGGTGGACTGGATACCGTCGAGCTTGCCGTTACCCGTGCCGATGGCCGAGCCAATCCCATCCAGTTTGCCATTACCCTGGGCTTGAAGCGTTGCAGCTGCGCCACCTCCACCGCCCATGGTCTTCACTATGGTGTTCTGGAGATCCTTATTGGTGTTCGAGATTAGATTACCGGTCGCCACGTTCTGGGCCGACGTCGCCTTGATCTGAGCGTTGGCAGCATCAGCAATGGTTTTCGTTACATCTTTCAAAGTGGCCGTGCCATCAGGGCCAGTCACAGTCGGTTGAACCGGTGTTCCTGTTGCAGAAGAGGCTGCACCATTGAGCTGACCAAGGGCATCCGTTGTACCCGGTGACGTTGTGGATTCGTCTACGGGCGTTGCAGAGCCATTCCCAGAGGTGTTTGATTCAGAGTCCACAGTGGGCTCTGGACGAACGACAGAACAGTTGGCACCAGTGAAAGCAAAGTTCCCCGTCCAGGCACCTGAAGCAAGTTGAGTACCACCCATGGTCTTGATGGAGCACTGCCCATAACAAGCAACATTGCCAACAGTAGAGGCAGGGTCCGGACCAGCCTGGAAGAAGTATTGAGAGGTGTGTGTCAGGCCAGCGGCAGAACTACAGTTGGGAACACAAGTCTCCTTGCCGTCCTTATCGACCCGGACAATGGCACCCATCATGCAGACCTTGGGAGCCACCTGACAAACTTGAGCGCCATTAAGTGTCACAGGGCCGATGGTAAACGTAGGCTTGCCCACAGGCGGGCAGGTATAGGTATTGGTGACCGACGTAACGACATAACGAGTATTCGTGCCATACCAATTACCACCGATAGTCACTTGAAGGTCATATCCATGATTTGGGGATATACCAAACTTAAGCCATCGCGTCGAATATTGAGCAGCAGAAGAATCCCATATTTTACCTTGGGCCAAACACTGGGCAATAGACACATTATTAAGCGTGGCAGAAGGAGAGCCATTATTGAGTTTCTGACATTGGCCCGTTTCAACTGGCGTTGCTTCTGCCGGTACTGACTCGACAGAAGATGCATAAAGCGGAAATAAAAACAGGAGGGCGAATATCCATTTCATAAAAAAAAGGCGGGTTTCCCCGCCCCCTCGTGTTATGCCGAGTAAACCCCCGAGACGAACCCAAGCACGAAACAGAGGCCTGCCCCGAGGGCCCATAACAGGGCCGCGAACATTACTTCTTAGTCCAGCCCAGCAGGTGAGCCGCACCGAAGCCGATGAGCGCCAGCGAGAACACGCCGACCAGGATGAGATCCATGTTCGCTTCAGCCGTAGCACGGGCAGCGGCGAAGGTAGTCGCCAGATCAACGGCGAACGCCGAAGAGGAAGCGAACACCGCACCGACAACGACAGTGGCCGGACCGGCATACTTGCGAACTACCTGAGCGGAATACTTACGAACTTGATTGATATGTTTCATGACACAGTTCCTTTTGTGAAATTAACGTCTACCAAGCCAGCGAACAAGACGGCCTGCTGAATGACCAGCAAAGAAGGTCAATAGCATGAAACCGAGATATTCATTGGCGAGGTCTTTATCAAATTCCGATAAAGCGCCTACTTGTGCACGATATTGGTCAGGGGTAACCAGCACATATCCCGTGCAAGTATTCAAATCGTCAGCAGTGACGACTATCTCCCCTGTATCAGCGACAAGCAGGCAGCTCATCAGAATTTACTCTCAGGCACAGGAGCGGGTTTGTTGTCCTGCGCTGGAGTTTTAGCAGCAGGTTTGCCACTAAAATCAGCATCAAGTTCCTTGTCGTATTTAAAGCCTACAACAAGCAGCTTTGAAAAATCAGTTGGGTCAAACTCCACAACGAGAGTCACCGGCACCAGGGTAGGACAGTTCGCCAAGGTAGCCAAAACAGCAGGCTCGTTTTTGATGCCCAAACTTTTGGCCTGATAACCACGGCTGATGATGGTGCAATCAGGCATATCGATACCAGTAGCAGGCACGATATATTCCATGGTAGCGAAGTCATAAGGACGAGGGGACCCACTTTTACGGGAAATACCTTTGCCCTTGGTGATGCAAAAAACGAGGACGTTCTCTATTTCGGTCATAACGATTCTCCGGTTAATAAGCCCTCAAATTTGGGCACAAAGGTAGGCAGTGAATCCAGTTCAGGCGGTACGGGTAGCCGTAGTCGCGCCGGAATATCATCAATCGATAAATGGGCGGTCAGTTGGTTGATAATTGTTTCGGGTTTCAATCCCTCAACGTTTTTCATCCAATTGACCAAACGGCCAGCCATTCTGGACATATTCTCAACGGCATTATCCCGAGTGGTAACGAACTTGTTTTTGAACGTAGTGATGCGTACCGGCTCAACAAGGTCAGCTCCCTTTTGTTCGGACATGGCGGCAAGCCACTTGGCGAACTGGGGATAAAGACCAGCAAAGTACGGGTCCGGGTTAATCAGTACGTCAAGCGGAATAATCCGGTCCTTGCTATGCAGCTCACCCTCAGCGCGCACCCAGTCCGGGAACTCGACAGATGAAAGCTGCTTGCCCTTTTCGTAGGTGCGGCCGCATTTACCATTGAGGCGTGAGCCGATGTAGAACGAGCAACCTGATGTTGCAATGAGGCCAAAGCGCTTAGCCAGGCCCTTGACCATTTCAGGTATCAAATCACCGGCTTCAATCTTCATCCACTTAGGGGCAGCGCCACGGGCTGGATGAAAATCGCCAGCCTTGGCAGCCTCTACAGCGGCATCGTAAGAGATTGTTTTACCGAGATAATCGTCCAGCGCCAAGTCGACCCGAGTAATCCGAAGACCAGGGACCCGCACCAGGACACGGTGAAGAGCCACAAAGTCGAGAGCGTCACATCCCTGACCAGAGAAACTGACGAAGCAGCCATGATTAGCAGCTCCCCAAGCGACCAGCCCGCAAGGAATACCGTCAACAAGGATATCCCCAGAGCTAGAGTAACCATGAACGCCACCACGACGCTCACGAACAGTAAAGCGAGGAGCCGGGATAGGAACACCAATTTCGTGGTTGAGCTCATGGAAGAAAATCTCCAACTCATTGCAGCAAAGGGAGTCAAAAAATTGAATTCCGTATGCATGAATCAAGTCGTTATAGGCATCGTAGTAACGAGCCTCAGGGTTGAGCTCAAGGGTTGAAGCATCGAGCAGCTGCCCGAGCACGGCCTTAAGTTCAACGTTCATCCGGTGCGAGGCTTGGTCTTTGTAGCCAAAGCGAATATTGGTTTCCATGGCCTGATACATAGAGGCCGTCAGAACAGACCGGATACCATCTACAGCGGTTTGAGGAACAGTAGCATCACGCAAAACGCGAGGGTCATTTGCACTAGAGACAGGTCGCACATAGATCAGACCCTTGTCAGTGGCCTTTGGCCGGATGTTGCGAAGCAGCATATGGGAATGCTGGTCGAACGCCGGCACCGACTTGAGGATGGCACCTTGCTTGGCCAACTCTGCACAACGCTTAAGAACTTCCGGGCTCCAAGTGAAGGACAGGAAGTCGAGTTTGACGAGATCCACCTTATGACCAGTCATCGAAAAATACTCCCTGTTCGTAAAGCGCTGCCCAGGTGTTTTCGGTGACTTGCACAAAGTCAAAATCAGTGTCGGGGTAGTTGTATGAGAGATAACGGGAGCAGGAACCCAAGTCCGGGAACATCTCCAACTGACCGGCAACACTCGCAGCAATCCAGCCAGTGGGCTCTTGCTGCCAGTAGAGGTTGCGCTTCATGGTCGGCTGCATGGTCATTGGGCGGATCCAGATTCGGTATTGAAATCGAGTTCGAGCTCAGCCGAGAAAGGGATGGACAGGTCGAGTTCAAGATCAGGAATGTCACCCTCGACAATCCCATATGAACCACAGTCACGGCAGCCATCACCGCCGCACTCTTGGCAGACGTGGAAAAGAGGAACAGAGGACAAAACCCCCTGCCCCTCAATGCCGAATTCATACCTTTGAAATGCGTTCATGATGGCCCCCAACTGGTGAAACTCACATTCTAAGAAATCAGATAGTGAGCGAATCTTTGCTTATGATTTCTCAGAAGTCAAGAAATCTGAATTCTTTGATTCACTTTTGTTAGAATTGGAGAGTTAGTTCACAAGGAGCAGAAAATGCCGTCCAAGCACATAGACGACAGCACCTGGAGGAGGGTCGAGTCTGAAACCGTGAAAGCGGTGATAGCGACAAGAACAAGCCTGAAGGATACAGAGATCCTCAAGTTGCTAATTTTGAAAGGGTTAGATTGCATAACCGAGGACGATTATCGGCAGTACCTGAAGGAGAAGGGCAGAGACTGACAAGCTGCCATCCCGAGAGAGCCCCGCATGGATAGCGGGGTTTTTGTTTTGTGAAGCCAGGCCTCGCATAACACGAGTTATATTAAACATTCTCGGGCGTCTGGACGATGCCAGCGCGCTGCCCCACCTCCCTCCTACCTCGAAGCCCCCTGCCCTGCGCCATTCTGGCAGGGGACCCAGTGTTCAACATAACTACTGACTACATTATGCGCGGTCAGACTTGACCAGGTGATCGGGGTTGATGCCGATAAACCCATATATCGGCAACAACAAGACAAACCCCTTTCAGGGGTAAACAGCAAAACGGGAGCATAGGTGGAATGAATTCCCCCCGTATTACTACACGGGGGGTCCCCAGCCGCAAGCCAGTGCCGCGCTGAGGCGTTTTCCTCCCTCAGTGAAGGAAAGTCTTAAAAGCCGGTTTGGCAGGACGAAGGATGAGCGCGGGACCCAGGGAGACACTAAAAGGACTGTTTCGGCGAACCCACCACCTTCCCGAAAATGGGCATCAGTGGGTCGCCTTATAGGGCTACGCCCTGATTCATTGACAGTCAGAAAGCTTGCGAGCAGCAGCCTTGACACGACGTCTGGCGCGAGCACGGTCATCACTCCAAGCACAGATACATCCTACCCCCAACAACAGAACAAAGCTCAGCGGCAGCGATACCAAAAACGCAAAAATGGAATACCCCAAAGTGATCTGATATCCAAATCCATGGGCACCAAGCAGCAGGACTAAGAAGACGGGCAAGGAAAATGCCTTAGAAAGATCAATAAAACTCATGGCAGAACCTCCGGAACGTAAGACCAATCCTGAAGAAGCTCCCTTGTTCTAACAAGCTCCTCCCTGGTATGCCAAGTGGACACCTTAATTTTAATGATCTGGATAAGCCAATCTGAATGCATACCCCAAGAATACCAATGAGTATCAGCCTCACTGTATCGAGCAACAACAAGTCGACCAGGTTCCGGAAGGTCTGTCTTTGGTCGCCAGTCTAAAACAATACCACCGACAGAATGACGGACATGATTTTTGTAATCAGTTATCAATGAACGAACAACATCAAGACAGCCATCAGGTACACGTACCATGGTTGTCTGTTCTCCCTTTGGTCGACCAGCACCAGGACGAACTCCGCCACGTTTAATATCAGACATAACGAGACTCCCTGATGATCTTCTTCACCTGGACAGCAGTCGAACCAGTAGGCACTGATAGTTCGCCAAGGTCAGTACCATCAAAAGACACATCGACCCTAACATCACCCTTGAACCAAGAAAAATCATTGCCGGTACGCGGTGCAAAACCTTCAAGAATGCCGCTTTTATAGTCGAAGTTTACAGTTGCCATTTGATCACCCCATTTGAATTCCGTTTACATAATTCATTATAGCAGCAGTTTGATTTATGTGTACGAATTTCAATCATTGAGATGATCGGGTTTCCTTATGGTGGGCGGGTCGTCGTCGTCCGCTAGACCGCTCCCTCCTCCTTTCCGCCCCCCGCATCCTTATCGGTAGTGGAGAAGGGATTCAACAACGCCGGAGCGGACGTCGTAGGGGCCTTAGGCTCAACAAACTTGGAAGGCTCACAATAGACAGTTACAGACTGACCGGTATCGACATTGAACAGCTCGGCCTGGCAGTAACGCTTGAAGCGGACGGCATACCCCATGGACAAGAGTTCGTCATTATTGGTGTGATACTCGGTACCGTCCTTGGCATACAGCGCGAACGTCACCACGCCGTTACCCTGGGTGTCCAAGGCAGAGCCGGTCACATAGACAGCTTTGGCGTTATAGGGGTTCACAAAAACAGGCTGACCAGAAGATACCTTGTTAGTGCCACCAGTGCCCACATGATCAGGAACACGCGTATTACCTTGAACAGCCACAGCAGGATTGTTTTCAGAAGCTGCCACAGGTGAATTAGCATCGATATCAGCATTAATTTTATCGGCCTTAGAATAGTTATATATGGCATAACCAGCAAAGAACGAAATAAGTAACGCATAAAAATAAAAGAGGGGTGATGTAAAAGGGCCTTTCGACTGACCGGACCTTGTTTGCTTTCCGGTTTGCGTCGATTTGTAGAGAAGAAAAGCAGCCAAAGGCACTTTCTCACGATAGACCGTAGAGTTAGCGTTTGGAACGCCACTTTGACGCGGGTTATGTTCATATATCCTCGGCTTGCGTTTGAATATGAATAAGGAGTCTTTATTAGCTTGTGACTTTGCCAATTCAGCACAACCACGTACTATTGGCGATATATCATTTATATCAGGGGTGACACAAACGATATCCCAGTTAAATTTTCGGTGGCGTTTAAAAGCCCCATTCAATGTCCTTGGGTAAACAATACGCCCATCTTTATCAAACAATAACGCACCGGTATCGTCGTAATCGCAGGACTCAAACTGTTCAGGCTTACAGGATTCAATGGAAGAATAATAATCCTCCATCAATCCCGGAGGCAATTGTTCCTTATATGTTTCAATAGGCTGATAATCCAAGTCAGATTCTTTCCAAGACTTATCGGGGTATATGTCCTGAACTTCATCCATGAGGATAAAAGAACCCACAGGGGCCCAGTGAAACCAACGCCGCCAGAGCCGCAATGCGTCCTCATGGAGGATATTAATACGATACAGGCGGGTAGTATCTGGAAACGTCTCCCCGAGTCGCTTGGAGATTTCCTCAAGGGGATAACAGCCCTCAAGGTTAGTGATACAAATTCGACCTTGCCGCAAGGCCGGCAGCAAGTCATACCATACCGCTGATGCCGACTTATAAGAGCCGTTAGGCCCATGACGAATAACAACGGCCATATCACCACCCCAAGAAATTCAAAACAAAGCGAGTGACAAGAGCATGAAGAATCATATTCATGCCATCCACTATCCCTGACTGAAATAAAAACCACTGCACCGACGACGGTAACGCACTCATCAATGGCTGCAATATGGCAGAAATATTAAAATCCTGAATAATTTGATGGGCCACAGAATAACCCACTTTTATCATCATCAGCTCACCTTGAATCTTGACGTAAACGCCAATTTCAACAATATAGGCCAACGTCCTAGAAACGATATAAGGGACACCATCGGTCAGAAACGCATGTGCATCGGTGAATATCCCTGACACCCAATTTATGAATTCGGTTATCATATTTCACTTCCTGTTTGTGATGAGGTAAATGGCATACAGCGCACAGATGAAAAGAATAAGGGCAGCCAAGCCCAAATTCAGCATCAACTGAAACGCCCCCACACCGAACGGCAATACTGTTCCATGCATGTTCAAGGCCCATTCGTCAGGCTCACCCGATGCAGACAAATCAGTCATTTGAACCGAGGATTGAAACTCAGCTGCCAAATCCTTCATTTCTTGAATAGCGTCGGCTTGTTTCTCTTTGATTTCTGTAAACGCCGATTCAGGCAGCACGTTTTCCCAGAACGCACCCGAACCCGCACCTGGAACAAAGGGTGTTTCTTCTCCCGGTTCGTCGAGCTTGTCCGCTATATCGTTCAGGGTGGACTGGATACCGTCGAGCTTGCCGTTACCCGTGCCGATGGCCGAGCCAATCCCATCCAGTTTGCCATTACCCTGGGCTTGAAGCGTTGCAGCTGCGCCACCTCCACCGCCCATGGTCTTCACTATGGTGTTCTGGAGATCCTTATTGGTGTTCGAGATTAGATTACCGGTCGCCACGTTCTGGGCCGACGTCGCCTTGATCTGAGCGTTGGCAGCATCAGCAATGGTTTTCGTTACATCTTTCAAAGTGGCCGTGCCATCAGGGCCAGTCACAGTCGGTTGAACCGGTGTTCCTGTTGCAGAAGAGGCTGCACCATTGAGCTGACCAAGGGCATCCGTTGTACCCGGTGACGTTGTGGATTCGTCTACGGGCGTTGCAGAGCCATTCCCAGAGGTGTTTGATTCAGAGTCCACAGTGGGCTCTGGACGAACGACAGAACAGTTGGCACCAGTGAAAGCAAAGTTCCCCGTCCAGGCACCTGAAGCAAGTTGAGTACCACCCATGGTCTTGATGGAGCACTGCCCATAACAAGCAACATTGCCAACAGTAGAGGCAGGGTCCGGACCAGCCTGGAAGAAGTATTGAGAGGTGTGTGTCAGGCCAGCGGCAGAACTACAGTTGGGAACACAAGTCTCCTTGCCGTCCTTATCGACCCGGACAATGGCACCCATCATGCAGACCTTGGGAGCCACCTGACAAACTTGAGCGCCATTAAGTGTCACAGGGCCGATGGTAAACGTAGGCTTGCCCACAGGCGGGCAGGTATAGGTATTGGTGACCGACGTAACGACATAACGAGTATTCGTGCCATACCAATTACCACCGATAGTCACTTGAAGGTCATATCCATGATTTGGGGATATACCAAACTTAAGCCATCGCGTCGAATATTGAGCAGCAGAAGAATCCCATATTTTACCTTGGGCCAAACACTGGGCAATAGACACATTATTAAGCGTGGCAGAAGGAGAGCCATTATTGAGTTTCTGACATTGGCCCGTTTCAACTGGCGTTGCTTCTGCCGGTACTGACTCGACAGAAGATGCATAAAGCGGAAATAAAAACAGGAGGGCGAATATCCATTTCATAAAAAAAAGGCGGGTTTCCCCGCCCCCTCGTGTTATGCCGAGTAAACCCCCGAGACGAACCCAAGCACGAAACAGAGGCCTGCCCCGAGGGCCCATAACAGGGCCGCGAACATTACTTCTTAGTCCAGCCCAGCAGGTGAGCCGCACCGAAGCCGATGAGCGCCAGCGAGAACACGCCGACCAGGATGAGATCCATGTTCGCTTCAGCCGTAGCACGGGCAGCGGCGAAGGTAGTCGCCAGATCAACGGCGAACGCCGAAGAGGAAGCGAACACCGCACCGACAACGACAGTGGCCGGACCGGCATACTTGCGAACTACCTGAGCGGAATACTTACGAACTTGATTGATATGTTTCATGACACAGTTCCTTTTGTGAAATTAACGTCTACCAAGCCAGCGAACAAGACGGCCTGCTGAATGACCAGCAAAGAAGGTCAATAGCATGAAACCGAGATATTCATTGGCGAGGTCTTTATCAAATTCCGATAAAGCGCCTACTTGTGCACGATATTGGTCAGGGGTAACCAGCACATATCCCGTGCAAGTATTCAAATCGTCAGCAGTGACGACTATCTCCCCTGTATCAGCGACAAGCAGGCAGCTCATCAGAATTTACTCTCAGGCACAGGAGCGGGTTTGTTGTCCTGCGCTGGAGTTTTAGCAGCAGGTTTGCCACTAAAATCAGCATCAAGTTCCTTGTCGTATTTAAAGCCTACAACAAGCAGCTTTGAAAAATCAGTTGGGTCAAACTCCACAACGAGAGTCACCGGCACCAGGGTAGGACAGTTCGCCAAGGTAGCCAAAACAGCAGGCTCGTTTTTGATGCCCAAACTTTTGGCCTGATAACCACGGCTGATGATGGTGCAATCAGGCATATCGATACCAGTAGCAGGCACGATATATTCCATGGTAGCGAAGTCATAAGGACGAGGGGACCCACTTTTACGGGAAATACCTTTGCCCTTGGTGATGCAAAAAACGAGGACGTTCTCTATTTCGGTCATAACGATTCTCCGGTTAATAAGCCCTCAAATTTGGGCACAAAGGTAGGCAGTGAATCCAGTTCAGGCGGTACGGGTAGCCGTAGTCGCGCCGGAATATCATCAATCGATAAATGGGCGGTCAGTTGGTTGATAATTGTTTCGGGTTTCAATCCCTCAACGTTTTTCATCCAATTGACCAAACGGCCAGCCATTCTGGACATATTCTCAACGGCATTATCCCGAGTGGTAACGAACTTGTTTTTGAACGTAGTGATGCGTACCGGCTCAACAAGGTCAGCTCCCTTTTGTTCGGACATGGCGGCAAGCCACTTGGCGAACTGGGGATAAAGACCAGCAAAGTACGGGTCCGGGTTAATCAGTACGTCAAGCGGAATAATCCGGTCCTTGCTATGCAGCTCACCCTCAGCGCGCACCCAGTCCGGGAACTCGACAGATGAAAGCTGCTTGCCCTTTTCGTAGGTGCGGCCGCATTTACCATTGAGGCGTGAGCCGATGTAGAACGAGCAACCTGATGTTGCAATGAGGCCAAAGCGCTTAGCCAGGCCCTTGACCATTTCAGGTATCAAATCACCGGCTTCAATCTTCATCCACTTAGGGGCAGCGCCACGGGCTGGATGAAAATCGCCAGCCTTGGCAGCCTCTACAGCGGCATCGTAAGAGATTGTTTTACCGAGATAATCGTCCAGCGCCAAGTCGACCCGAGTAATCCGAAGACCAGGGACCCGCACCAGGACACGGTGAAGAGCCACAAAGTCGAGAGCGTCACATCCCTGACCAGAGAAACTGACGAAGCAGCCATGATTAGCAGCTCCCCAAGCGACCAGCCCGCAAGGAATACCGTCAACAAGGATATCCCCAGAGCTAGAGTAACCATGAACGCCACCACGACGCTCACGAACAGTAAAGCGAGGAGCCGGGATAGGAACACCAATTTCGTGGTTGAGCTCATGGAAGAAAATCTCCAACTCATTGCAGCAAAGGGAGTCAAAAAATTGAATTCCGTATGCATGAATCAAGTCGTTATAGGCATCGTAGTAACGAGCCTCAGGGTTGAGCTCAAGGGTTGAAGCATCGAGCAGCTGCCCGAGCACGGCCTTAAGTTCAACGTTCATCCGGTGCGAGGCTTGGTCTTTGTAGCCAAAGCGAATATTGGTTTCCATGGCCTGATACATAGAGGCCGTCAGAACAGACCGGATACCATCTACAGCGGTTTGAGGAACAGTAGCATCACGCAAAACGCGAGGGTCATTTGCACTAGAGACAGGTCGCACATAGATCAGACCCTTGTCAGTGGCCTTTGGCCGGATGTTGCGAAGCAGCATATGGGAATGCTGGTCGAACGCCGGCACCGACTTGAGGATGGCACCTTGCTTGGCCAACTCTGCACAACGCTTAAGAACTTCCGGGCTCCAAGTGAAGGACAGGAAGTCGAGTTTGACGAGATCCACCTTATGACCAGTCATCGAAAAATACTCCCTGTTCGTAAAGCGCTGCCCAGGTGTTTTCGGTGACTTGCACAAAGTCAAAATCAGTGTCGGGGTAGTTGTATGAGAGATAACGGGAGCAGGAACCCAAGTCCGGGAACATCTCCAACTGACCGGCAACACTCGCAGCAATCCAGCCAGTGGGCTCTTGCTGCCAGTAGAGGTTGCGCTTCATGGTCGGCTGCATGGTCATTGGGCGGATCCAGATTCGGTATTGAAATCGAGTTCGAGCTCAGCCGAGAAAGGGATGGACAGGTCGAGTTCAAGATCAGGAATGTCACCCTCGACAATCCCATATGAACCACAGTCACGGCAGCCATCACCGCCGCACTCTTGGCAGACGTGGAAAAGAGGAACAGAGGACAAAACCCCCTGCCCCTCAATGCCGAATTCATACCTTTGAAATGCGTTCATGATGGCCCCCAACTGGTGAAACTCACATTCTAAGAAATCAGATAGTGAGCGAATCTTTGCTTATGATTTCTCAGAAGTCAAGAAATCTGAATTCTTTGATTCACTTTTGTTAGAATTGGAGAGTTAGTTCACAAGGAGCAGAAAATGCCGTCCAAGCACATAGACGACAGCACCTGGAGGAGGGTCGAGTCTGAAACCGTGAAAGCGGTGATAGCGACAAGAACAAGCCTGAAGGATACAGAGATCCTCAAGTTGCTAATTTTGAAAGGGTTAGATTGCATAACCGAGGACGATTATCGGCAGTACCTGAAGGAGAAGGGCAGAGACTGACAAGCTGCCATCCCGAGAGAGCCCCGCATGGATAGCGGGGTTTTTGTTTTGTGAAGCCAGGCCTCGCATAACACGAGTTATATTAAACATTCTCGGGCGTCTGGACGATGCCAGCGCGCTGCCCCACCTCCCTCCTACCTCGAAGCCCCCTGCCCTGCGCCATTCTGGCAGGGGACCCAGTGTTCAACATAACTACTGACTACATTATGCGCGGTTGTAGATTTGAACGTTTTGGAGGTTTTTACGATGAACACTGAAAAACGACCGACCCTCGATGAGTTGCTCGAGGAACTGAATGGCCCACGTGTTGACGTCGACTGGAAATCCGGTGATGTGCAACCCGAGTTGCTAGCAGACGTCGACCCCGATGAGATCGGTTGGGATTGGGATGTCACCGATGAGATATAGCGCCCCGGTTCGGGATTGGCGGCGGTTGGATGAACTGGCCGCCGGTGTCGACCTGCTGGCACAGCTGCGGCGTCACCGGTTTCGACGGTTGGATATGATTGTGCCTGACGGCTACCAGTTGCTGTGGTTCGACATGTTCCCGCAGGCCGGTGCGCTGGCGCTGGTACATCAGGATCACCTGTTTTGGGTCTGCCGCTGGCAGTTGGCCGACCGGGTGGCGGTTATCCACGACTTTCGGGCGTTCTGGTACACCCATCAACAGGGGCTAGCCCATTTGCCGCTGGAGGCGATTTGCTGGCTATCCGGGCGTTACCTGGTGAAATGGACTTGCCAGTCGGCA
>OBZR01000733.1_pt1 | contig 16485 bp, 9 predicted proteins | sample 1495541 | NCBI WGS metagenome assembly OBZR01 (sample SAMEA2580240, study PRJEB22360) | human gut metagenome | biome: human gut; feature: human-associated habitat; material: faeces | place: Denmark | collected 2008/2010 | reverse complement strand
GCTACTACTTTTAACATTTTAATCACTATTAAATAAATTACGCGATAAATATAAGAGTATTTTCGTAACCGAAGCCACCCAATACACATATATTCATTGATTTTAGAGCTGTATGGACAGTATGTTAATCAATGTTCGATCTGTATAATAACAAAAAGAAGGTGTGTCAAAAGTAACTAAATTCCCCTCCTTCAGGAAGGAGGGGTGGCTGAAAGCCGGGGTGGTAGGTGTACTTCACAGCTGAAGATCAATAGCTTATATATTCACCTTCCACCTCCCCCTACGGGTACTCCTCCTTCCTGAAGGAGGAGAATTTAGTTACTTTTAACTTTTGATACACGTACCTTCAGATACAAAAAAACAAAAGAGGATGCCTCCAGGGAAAAAAGGGCAGGCATCCTCCTTGGGGCAGAATAAGGTACACTTTCACAAGTATAATCTTATACTGTTACCCCCTGATACAATTTCTTCACATTCAAGTGAAGAAAGGGGTCTATTGTGGAAACACAGACTTTCACAAGCCCGCACTTCCTATTCATCTCATGTGAGGATTCTCGTACGAATACGAAAAATGTGGGAAAAAACACCTCACATGAGAATAGGGAATATCTTTTTTAAGAAAAGAGAGTTATAATCACAAATATTATTCCGCTATACAGATACATACACGGTTTTCTTCAGGTTTCTGATAAGGCTGCACCGTATCTCCCTTATAACCAATAACAATTCTATCAGCTGCCACTCCTTTAGCTTTCAACATCTCAATCACATTCTTTGCACGTTTTTCCGACAAAGTCATATTGATATTCGGGTTACCGGTTTCCTTATCAGCATATCCTGTCACACTTACCTTGGCGGCAGAATGTTTCTCCAGATATTCTACTAAAGAACTAATCTTGGCTTGCTGATCATCCTGAATCTTTGCAGAGTTTAAGGCAAAGAAGATATTCTGCTTCAACGGTTCAATCACCACTTCCTTTTTGGGTTGCGGTTGTTCTACTACAGGAGCCGGTTTGGGTTGTTCCGTCACTACCGGTTCCGGTTCGTAATAGACCGGGGCGGTTTTAGTGTAGCTTTTACCCAGTCTGATACTTACACCGACAAGGGCATTCAGTTGCCAGTCACAGTTACCGGCCTTCTTGGAGTTGAACTTATCAGACAAGGCGTTGGCATTCGCTTCGATATTGATAGACAGGCGGTCGTTTAGGCGAAGGTCGCAACCAAGGCCGAAACGTCCGGCAACGAGGAACTTACCTTCCTGCCAGAGATATTCCATCTCATAAGTACGGGTATCGAGCGCATTTGCTTCGTCATTGTCAAAACCACGGTTCAGTCCTACTCCACCAAAAAGATAGCCGTTGAACACACGCTTCGGATGGAAGCCACAGAACAAAGTACTGAGATCGGTCATGATGTCTACATTCCCTTGCAGGTATTTATACTGATAGTTCTGACGTGGATTGACCCATCCCCCCTTTGCCTGCCAGCCACTTACACCGACACGTGCGCCGAATGCGGGAGCAAACTTGTAACCGACATTAAGAGCAGCTGCCGGAGAAATAAGATCAGTAAATTCTCCTTCACCTACAGTATGTGCAGCTCCTATTTGTGCTTGAATAAACCAATGAGGTTTAAATATCGTTTTACTTTCTTCTTTGATACGTTGCTCCTGCGCAAATGCTATTGTAGTACTCAACGCAAATACAGCAACTAATATTTTTTTTATATTCATAATCAAAACCTGTTTAAAAGTCTAAAAACCAATGACAACAGTACTCGTCACCATTCATCTACTACTTATCAGTAGCTTCCTTGGTAGCCTCTTTAACGGCAAGATACCAAACTCCGTCTATTTTCACCGGATTAAACATAAATCCAATTGTATTTGGCGTATGATCATCCGAACTAGTGTGCTTGAAAAACTCTATCTGAAACTTCACATCGTTATTATCCGTACTTGAAAAAGAATAATAATCCAATTTATAATCTACAACAGGAAAATACTTGAATTTTTTCCTCAGTTGTTGTTCCTTCTCAGCGGGAAGAGGTATCGCTTTTCCATCGCGCAAGATAAAAAGCATCTTCAGCGCTTCATCTATATTTCCGGCTTTCAATGTATCCATGCAACTGCGTGATATGGTAAGTACTTGCACCGTATCTTCAGCTGTCAACCCCATTAAGAATTCTTCTTTGGGAGTGAGCTGCTTCTTTTTTTCTCCGCATGAGAACAAGAAACAAGAAACGGCAACCAACACACATATATATAACAGATCTTTCTTTTTCATTCCGCCTTCAATTCTTATTGTGAAGGAGGGTGCACCAATGATCGGCGCACCCTCCTTATCAGTGTTTAGTAATGAAACCTTTACTATTAGTTACCCATTGTACTCTTAACTGTACAATCTACTGTAGTCTTCACAGTACCCCAAGTATAGGTGAACTCAACCGGGATGCGCAGTTCAAATGTCTGAACGTTGTTACCGTTGTTTACATACTTGATCTTACCCATAGCTGCAACAATTGCATCATATGTAGCTTGAGTACCACTTGCTTCAGTATTATAAGAAGAAAGATTTAAAGTAGCAGAAGTAACTTTATTACCATTTTGATCTGTCTGAGTCAATACGATTTTCTCTGTTTTGCTTGACAATAAAGTCTCTCCTAACTTGCCACCACTTAATGTAGTTGTAGCATCTGCTATTTTCACTTCTACCTTATTCAATCCGTAGAATGCATACAACCAGCTGTTTGAATAGTCAGTTCCATCTACGAACTTAACATTACGCCAATCCTGGAAGTTGAACAACTTAGCGATATCCAGAGTAGAACCATTAGCATGAGCATCAACGAATTCTCCACCATCTGTACCTACTGCGTCGATAGGACGGAGGAAGTATGCATTGTATGTATTGTTCGTCAAAGACATTGCAATGTTGCAAGGACTGTATGCACAAATACCGATCTTAGCAAAATGCTTAGCAGCACTATGGCTATATGCATTCAACAACTTCTTAGAAGTATCATTGTTTTCATAAGTAATCTTACCGGTGTTCTGATCGATTGTTGCAATAACAGTTCCATTAGCATACAACTTCGTATTAGTGAATACACCTGCATCTACTTTCAAAGCATGATCGATCATGTTCTGAGCTGTAGCTTTATATGAACCGCCTGTAATACAAGCAGCTGTAGTATTATCTACTGACAATGTATACTTAGTTCCATCAACAGTCAATACATTCTGATCAGCGTCGAAGTAATACTTATAACCTCCGGCAGCGCCGTTTTGATTTGCAAATATTACATCAGTATAAGAAGCAAAGTTTGCAGGAGGAGTAAATGTAGGCATACCCTTTTCCCATACCTGGTTCAAGTCAACTACATAATTCAATGTATTGCCATTATCTTGCGGATAAGGAACATTCAGACGAGTATTCTGACCATCCTTAGCAACGTCACCGTCACTGTACCAGTAGTTAGTCAACTTAGTAACAACAGTTCCCTGAGGTTTAGCGACAGCTATCTGCAAAGGCATGTAGATAGGAGCATGAGATGTAGTATTCAGCTTGCTGACATATCTTACATAAATAGTAGCTGTATGACCTGCCATTTCATAAATACCAGACTGTTCTGCAGTAGTCAAAGTCCAGTGAAGAACTGTATTTGTTGTACCAGTTTCATCCACCTTTTCTTTCACTGTTCCAATAACCTGTGCAATCGCAGCCGGAACGAATGACTTACCATCGGCTGATTTAGCAAACTGTTTGGCTACACCACTATCATCTACATCGAATTCATATAAAGCATCGAATTCATCCTTAGACTGAACAGCTGCTTTTTCAAGCAATTGATAAGAAATCTCAGACCATGTCAAGATAGCATCAGCCTCATCACATCCAAAGTTGTGAGTGCCTTTGTCGAATACACTTGTAACGATATCATCAACCTGTTTTGCAATTTCAATCTTAATGAATCCAGCCAAGACAACGCGGCCATCCGCATCTGTCACACGTACTCTAACCAACGGGCGTTTTCCTACAGAAGATACACCTTGTTCGTTAAGAGTCTCACCGGCAGAGTTTACAATACGCGGAGTAAGTACACCTTCTTTAATAGTGTTTGCATCTGCATATTTACTGTCAGAAGTTACATTTTGACCTGATGTATATTGAATGAACGCGAAGTCATACTTCAAACCATACTTAGCTTCATCTCCATAAGCCCAAACTTTATGAGTACCATCATTTTTTGTTGCTTCAGGCTGACCTTCACGATTATAGTGAATTGTCAACAGATTCTTCAAATCAATAAAGCTATTATAAGCAACTGTCAAAGTAGGAGCATGTGTGATAGCACCTTCTACAGTCTTGAACAACTCGTCCGGATTAGCAGATTCCTGGCAATCTTCAGCAGCTAAAGTAGCATCATTAAATGCAATAGCCTGAGGAGTAACCTTAGAAGCATAAAGCAATGCGTAATCAGATGTTACAGTTGTATCTGCCTGAGCATCACTTTTTGCTTTAACAATTGCCTGCAAAGCCAAGATAGAACCTTCGCCTCCTTGTTTGATGTCTTTTCCTATTGCTCTGAGTCCTACCGGAAGGATACCTTCATCAGCAGGTTTCATGTCAGCAACTTCAGGAAGAGCCACTGAAGCACGAGAAGAAATCACTTCAACATCTCTGGATACAAAAGACAAATCTTCCTTACTTACTTTTGCACTAGACGGATTCAAGTGATAATTAATATATTCAATCGGATTATATTGAGCTCCGGTACCACCTGTATAGTTCCATTCTTTCGAATCAGTAATTACTTTACACAGAACTTTCTCTGCTTGCTCATCTTCCCATTGAGTAGTAGCTGCAGTGCTTCCTGCCTTATATGTATAATCCAAATAAGGATATTCGATAGCTTCGATACCGTCTACAAACAAATCAGATTTGAAAACAAGACCTTTCAGAGTCAATACGTCATTCAAAGCAAATGTAACAGCCTGATCTTTGTACTTAATCGTATAGCCGATAACAACGCCCTCAGCGTTTTTCTTATCTTCAATACTAAGAACTCCGTCACCAGGTATAGTTACACCAGTTTCCTTACCATCATACATTACTTTGCCTGTCGTAGGATCCACTGTCAATTTAGAAGGATCAAAAGCATCAGGAATGGTTGGAGTTGTAGGAGCATCCGGGAATGTAATAGTACCGGACGAAACAACTTCACCGTCTTTCAACAGCGAAATTTTACCTTCCTTATCCACACTAATTGAATAAGTCGGCAAATTCTGTCCGATAGTATAAGACACACTGTTGTTCTCTCCATCTACCACAGTCAATTTTCCCGTAGCCGGATCATAAGTAACAGACTTTACAAAAGACCCAACTTTGGCCTGTAAGTCTGAAAGACTTTTTGCGAGTTCATCGATTCTGCCGTTTACTGCATCGATGTCGTCGTCATAGTCTTTACAAGACGTAAATGTACCTGCAGAAGACGCCAACAGCGCCCCAAACACGACTACACTTAAAAACTTTTTGTTCATAATAAAAAAACTTTTAATTTATAAATTAAATAATAAAAATATAGTCTCGCATTGTTGATTTAAAACTCTCATGTGTTGTCCCCATTCATTTTCAGTATAACCTCCTTTTCTTTTTTGTTTTACTTGTGTTCATACTCCACAGGGGGATGAACAAGAAACTTACTCCCAATACTTTTTACCCGTTACTTTGTAGGTAACGGGAAAACCTTTGTACCTGCCCTGAGAGGGTAGATAATACTGAAAAATCATTTGTTGAATGCTGAAACATCTTTACCCCTGCTTCTAAGAGGCGGCAGAGGGGAGGGAAATCTATTATCTAAAATTAAAAGCTACAAAAGTTTAATGCTAAGAAATCCGCTGTTTTATCGTGTTATTTGTCTTTTTTTAGTTGTTTATCAGAAAAAATATCATTTTTGTTTGCATGTTTTCCAAAATATATCCATCTTTGCAACGCTATTCAGCTCCGTTACCTACAAAGTAACAGCACTAATAATCAAGCTATTAATCCAGTAACTATCCGTTTCACAAAATCCGTTACCAGTTGATTGGCTTCATCAATTTTCTTATTTCTAAAAGGTTTCAAATACGTCTCCGTTACCGTAATGGACGAATGCCCCATTGCTTCGGAAATAATACCCGGATGAATTTCGCAATAATAAGCTGTTGTTGCCCACGTATGGCGTGCCGTGTATGAGCTCAGCCTGTCGCCCAGCCCTAATAATTGCCCCAGCAACAACAGTTGCTGATTGAAGCTGCGCAATGCCAACTGGTATTCACGATACGCCTCCTTCGTCCCTTCCCGACTATTTAATAACGGAAATAAATAAGGAGATGACGTATCACGGTTCATATACCTCTTTAATAAGACCATCGCTTCCCGAGTCAACGTTACTGACAGGGGACGACCGGTCTTCCGCCTGCGATAAGTGATCACATTGTCGTGCAAATCACTTTTACGCAAATAAGCAAGATCGACAAAAGGCAGACCACGGAGAAGAAACATCAGGACAAACAGTTCCTGTGTACGACGCATAGCAGGAGTCACGGCAGGAGACGAAGGTAATTTGGCAAAAACCTTCTGCATATCCTCATCACACAACGCCCGCTTACGGTCCGCACGCGTGCCGGTATATACAGAACGAAACAGATGCGGTACATAAACAGCCCCACGACAATCTACCGCACGATTATAGACCGCACGAAATGTGCGTAAATAAGTAGATACAGTATTCCAACTGCATCCACGGCCACGAAGGTGAATCTCGAAGCCCTTTAACCACTCAGGGGTTACCTCATGAAATGTAAAATCCCCTTTCCCACGATAAGCAATGATGGCATTGAGACTGCTACGGTAGACGTGCGCAGTACCAAAGTTTCCCTCCATCTGTAGTCCCTTGGCTACTTGCTTCATAAATGCTACTACTTTTAACATTTTAATCACTATTAAATAAATTACGCGATAAATATAAGGGTATTTTCGTAACCAAAGCTATCCGATACACATATATTCATTCATTTTAGAGTTGTCCGGACAGTATGTGAATCAATGACCGGCATGTGAAACTAACAAAAAAGAAAGCTGGTATGTTTCAGCAGGATTCCCCACAAAATATAATTGCAGACAGATAAAATCATCATTATCGTAACAAGCAGACAGAAGATTCATTATCTTTGTGGAGTCGCAAACAACTAATAAACAGAAATAATGACGAAATTTATTAATCCATTTACCGACGTAGGATTTAAAAAAATCTTCGGGCAGGAAATGACCAAAGACTTGTTAATTGATTTCTTGAACGACCTGCTGGTAGATGAAAAACATATAATAGACATAACCTTTCTCGATAAGGAAATACTACCCGAGTATATGGGCGACCGAGGGGTGATTTACGATATCTACTGTATCACTGAAAGCGGAGAACAGTTTATCGTAGAGATGCAGAACAAGCAACATGTACACTTTCGTGAACGTGCCTTGTATTACCTTTCAAAGACTGTTGCCCGGCAGGGTGAGAAAGGAGCTGAATGGAAGTTTGACCTGAAAGCCGTATACGGTGTGTTCTTTATGAATTTCCGGTTGGACAATTTGCCGCATAAGCTTCGTACGGATGTTGTGCTTACAGATCGTGACACGCACGAACAATTTTCCGACAAGCTTCGTTTTATTTTTATCGAGTTGCCTGCTTTTTCGAAGGAGGAACAAGAGTGTGAGACTGACTTTGAACGATGGATTTATGTACTGAAGAATATGGAAACGTTGAAAAGATTGCCATTCAAAGCCCGTAAATCGGTTTTTGAGAAATTAGAAAAGATTGTAGATATCGCTTCGCTTTCAAAAGAGGAGCGGATGAAGTATGACGAAAGCATCAAAGTGTACCGGGATAATCTCGTGACGCTGGAATTTGCAGAACAGAAGGGACGTGCAGAAGGCAAAGAGGAAGGACGTGCTGAAGGTAAGGAAGAAACTGCCCGAAACCTGAAAAAGATGGGAGTTTCACTGGAAATTATCTCCAAAGCTACCGGATTGAGCATAGAAAAAATAGAAGCATTATAGTTTTCACCGTCTATCTGTATAGAACGGGATCGGTAAATATCCCATATTGCAAGATGAAGATCAAAGCTTAACTTTAAGTTGACCTTTGATCTTCATCTTTTATTTAATGTAAGTTTGATACAAAATCCCCCCTCTTTCTTTATCGGAAACAAAATTGTATAGTAAAAACAAAAAAAAGAGGATGCCACTAGGAAAAAGGGCGGGCATCCTCTTTGGGGGACAGAATAAGACACACTTTCACAAGTACAATCTTATCTGCTACTCCCCAACATGATTTCTCCACATTTCAGTGAAGAAAGGGGTTTATTGCGGAAATACAGACTTTCACAAGCATGCATTTCCTAATACTCTCATGTGAGGGTTCTCGTACGAATACGAAAAGATGTGGGGAACAAACACCTCACATGAGAATAGGGGAATATCTTTTAAAAAGAAAAGGGTTCTTGCTACAAATTTTATTCCGCTATACAGATACATACACGGTTTTCTTCAGGTTTCTGATAAGGCTGTACTGTATCTCCTTTATAACTGGTAATAATTCTATCGGCTGCTATTCCTTTAGCTTTCAAGGCTTCTACCACATTCTTTGCACGTTTCTCCGACAAAGTCATATTGATATTCGAGTTACCGGTTTCCTTGTCTGCATATCCGGTAACAGTAACTTTACTGATTGGGTTTTTCTCCATATATTTAATCATGACATCAATCTTTGCCAACTGGTCATCTTGCAGAAGTGCAGAGTTCAATGCAAAGAATATATTCTGTTTCATCGGCTCCACAACTACTACAGGTTTCGGTTCCGGCTCTTTTACAACAACAGGTTCCGGTTTGGGTTGTTCCACGACTACAGGTTCCGGTTCGTAATATACAGGAGCTGTTTTGGTATAGCTTTTTCCCAGTTTAATGGTCAAGCCGACGAGTGCGTTCAGCTGCCAGTCACAGTTGCCGGCTTTCTTTGAGTTGAACTTATCGGATAAAGCGTTGGCGTTGGCTTCGATATTGATGGCCAAGCGGTCGTTCAGTCGAAGGTCACAACCCAAGCCGAAACGTCCAGCCACAAGAAACTTGCCTTCCTGCCAGAGATATTCCAGTTCATAGGTGCGGGTGTCGAGTGCATTCGCTTCATCGTTGTCGAAACCACGGTTGAGCCCTACACCACCAAAAAGGTAGCCATTGAAAACACGTTTGGGGTTGAAGCCACAGCACAAAGTGCTAAGGTCAGCCATAATATCAAGGTTTCCCTGAAGATATTTGTACTGGTAAGTTTGTTCCGGAGTTACCCATCCACCCTTTGCCTGCCATCCGCTACCACCGATACGTGCTCCGAATGCAGGAGCAAACTTATATCCGATATTGATGGCAGCAGCGGGAGACATCAGATCGGTAAACTTTGCTTCACCTACGGTATGCGCGACTCCTACCTGTGCTTGGATAAACCAGTGAGGTTTGAATACGGTTTTACCTTCTTCTTTGATTTGGCGTTGTTCTTGAGCAAATGCTACCGTACCACTGATAGCAAGTATGGCTACTAATAAATTTCTTATTTTCATAATGTTATGTATTTAATGTCTTGTTACAGAAATCTCATACGATGTGTCACAACTATATATCAGGCAAATCTTATCACCCAATATCTGCTTTGTTATTATGAAAAGGGTGCTCTGACTAGAGCAGAGCACCCTTTCGGAATTAATATATGTCTAAGAATCGATAGACATTCAGAGATCTCTTAGTTCTTCGGATTAACTGTAATAGTCAATGTGGAAGAAAGTGTTCCCCAACCGTAGTTTACAGTAGCAGGAATAAAGATCTTGTAAGCGTATTCAATCGGTGATTTAACATTGACATACTTAACGGTATTACCAACTTGTTCTAAAGTAGCCTTATCAGGCAGTTTACCACCATTATATTTCAAGTCAGTAGTAACTTTATCAATGTCAAGTTTCACCTCACTGAATTCTCCATAATAGAACCAGTATTGTCCGAGATTAATAACTGAGCTACTGAATGTAGTCTTAGTCCATTCCCAGCATCCTGATTTCTGGCCATACGATGTTCCTTCGAAATTAGGCTGCAGTGTATGGTCATGCTTTTTAGCAACAGGTTCACCTGGAATCCATTCTATTACGGCAGGAGTATAGTCAATGCTTGCTATATATGTATATGTAATACTAGAACCAGCTGAAACAAGAACTTCTGTATAGTTTACAGTTCCATTAGCAGTCAGGCGATATCCGGCAGGTGCACCATTAAGTGCTTGTGCATAGAGATAATTACTAACCTCACCTTTAGTCACCATTGAATGCGGTGTTGTATACGTCTTGGTTGTTGTAGTTGTACCGTCAGTAATCTGTGTATAGGTGTATGTAGCCGAACCATTATACGTGGTGATAGGGCTGGCAGTAACGATGTCTACAGTTCCTGTTGTAGTTTTCAGACTTGCCGGAGTTACTATATTGTAATGTCCCTCAGTCAGTTCATATTCAGGTACACAGACTCTCTTCCAGTATGAAGAAATATCTTCAGTTTCCACCACACTCGGAGATACGATAGCATTGCCACTCCAATCCATCAGCAAACCGTTCCATTGGAAGTTAGCAATGTCACCACCTGTCACAGCGTCTGTCAGAGTAACTCCACTAGGCATATTCAAGCTAACAGGACGGATAAAGTTAACCATAAATTCATTTACAGTAATCTGATCACCACTTTCCAAAGTATAGATGTGTGCAACTGAAGCTTGCAGACCACCTGCGCTATTCAGAGCAGCCTTAACAGCAGTAGCATTAGCACCGTCCTTATCCAATGAGATCGTTTCTCCGTCAATCTTAACACCAGCCAAAACTTTGCTTGTAGCTTTTCCGTCAGAATAAGTCTTAGTTACAACATAACGATGTGTTACACAAGTCGGAAGTCCCTTCACGTCGTACTTATCATAAGCAAGACCCAATTCCTGATGAATCAGACATCCGTCTGCAGGATCTTCCGGAGTATCAGGTACTTCAGCGTTCACCTTAAAGAACTTAAGTTCTCCATCAATGTTCTGCCAGAACAGTTCGTTCTTCACTGACTCTAAGGTAGCTACCGGCAACTTCACATTAACAATAAACTTGAACGTGATCTTATCCGGATACTTAGAAGACTGTAATTTGTTCTTAACAGTTATAGTAGCCACAAATTGAGAACCACCGGCACCGATAGCTTTGAGCTCGCCATGAGTAAATTCCCAAACGATCTTCTTCGTTGCTGTACCTACTTCAGTAGTACCATCTACAATCTTAGGAACAGACATTGAGAATACTTGATTATTCTTCTTTACTTCAGCAGTAGAGGTAGTATATATATTCCAGAATTCTTCATGACTCATACCAATGTTAGTACCATTAGTAATTTTGCGGTAAACATTTTCACGGATAAATTCTTCTGTAATAGTATATGAAGCCTCTGTTGCATTACATGCGAAAGTAAGTTCTTTAGCTTCGTTGCCCACTGTAAAGTCTGATTCTTTTTCAGCAATGAACTCAACTTTCACGAATCCGCGACGTACTACATTACCAGCTTCGTCCACCAATTCAACTTTCAGAATCGGAGTACGACCGAATGCTTCCGGATTGAATCCTTCTGCCTGGTACTTACCTTCGATAGCGTCATTACATTTGATCCATTTCTGCTGATTAGTTTCAGTATTACCCTCTTCAATATTATAAGCTGTAGATGCCACAGCGAATCTGTATGACAACTTATAATCAGCGATCGGGAATTCATCATGACCGTTATTACCGAAACAAGTAGCCACCAAATCTTTCAAATTGAATTCTTTATCATAAGGAATCTTGTAGCGAGGATCTTCTTTCGTACAAGCGTCGAACGTTGTTGCATAATGAGCCTCGTCAGCACCGGTAGTCAGTGTTTCCTTGTCAGCGATGCGAACATCTTCGTAAGACAGGATTGCATCGTATACAGCTACATACGGAGCAGTAATGACGGCATTTTTCTCACCTTCGTCCACAGCATTCCCTTTCAGCGTAGCCTGCAGAGCGATCATATTCGTTCTGTCAAGTCCCGGCTGAGTTGTGTGGGAGTTCAGGCGAAGAAGCTTGAAGTCAACAGTTCCTGTTACAGGATTAGCTTCCGGTTCTCCAACAATTTCAACCAACTTGCTTGCAGCAATTGCGCGAGTTGTTTCAACCACTTCTGCCGTACGGTCAATGTAGCCATAGTCAGCATTTGCCAACTTGAAGCTTGCCGGGTTGAAGTGATAGCTGGCAGTTGCCAAAGCAGCTGTAGAGAATTTATAAGAAGTAGCGGGGATACTTGCATTTTCACTCTCGCCCATCGGAGAATATTGCAAGGAAGTGAATCTAACAGCTTCAATACCGTCAACGAACAAATCGGGAGCAAGCGAAATGCTTGTCAGACGAGATACCACCAACGTATGCAGACCTGCCAAGTTGGGAGTGTAATTTAAACTCTGTCTGGTTTCTATTTCTTTTAAATCACAACAAATATAATTTTTTCTTTTTGGATTTACAAATGCTTCTTAAGGTAGTTTTTGGATGTGTGCAAGGGCGGCGAAGAATGAGCCGTTTATATACCCTTGCTCACATCCGGGAACTACCTTTTCTTTGCGTTTGAAAAGCAAAAAAGGGGAAATGGGTTATATCGCCAGAGGCATTCTCTCTCCAAACTTGATTCGTAGTTGCCCGGCAGTTAACGCCCAATTCTGGAGCGGTTGCGTCCATTTCTTGGAGATGTTCATCACAGCCAGGTAGATCAACTTCATCAATGCCATGTCATTGGGAAAGACACCCTTGGTTTTGGTCACCTTTCGTACTTGACGGTGGAAGCCCTCGACGGCGTTAGTTGTGTAAATCAGTCTTCGGATATGCTCATCATAAGCAAAATAGGCCGATAGATTATCCCAGTTTCGTCGCCATGATTCCAAGACAACAGGGTATTTTTTACCCCATTTATCTTGTAGTTTATCAAGGTTGAGCTCTGCTAAATCTTTATTAGGGGCTTGATAGACTGTTTTCAAATCTGCCATAAACTCTTTTTGATCTTTTGAGGCTATGTATTTCAATGAATTGCGAATCTGATGTATGACGCAGTTCTGGATGATTACCTCAGGAAAAATAGTGCTGATTGCTTCAGCAAATCCCGTGAGATTGTCAATGCAAGCGATCAGAACATCTTTCATGCCACGTGCTTTCAGGTCGGTCAAGACACTCAGCCAGAAATTAGCCCCTTCGCTTTCTGATACATACATGCCTATCAGTTCTTTATGGCCATCTTTATTGACTGCCAGAACATTATAGACAGCTCGACTTTCGGTACGACCACCATCCTTCACCTTGTAGTGCATTGCGTCAAGCCACACAATGGTATACATTGATTCCAGGGGGCGGCTTTGCCACTCCTTCACCTTGGGAACTATGCGTTCAATAATCTCACTTAGGGTGTTGTGGGAGATCTCAACATCATACATCTCCTCGATATGGGAGGAAATATCCCTAAGGCTCAAACCCATACCATACAGACTGATAATCTTGGAAGACATGTTGTCCGCAAGAATCGTCTCGCGCTTTTTAAGGATCTCAGGACTAAAGCTGCTGTGACGATCTTGAGGAGTCACGATATCAATCTCGCCGGCCATGGTTTTGACACGTTTGCTGCCACGACCATTCCGCTTATTGCCTTTAAGACGCTCTGAATCATCAAGGTGGGAGGACATCTCGCCATCTAAAGCGGCCTCTAAAAACTCTTTTAGCAACGGACCAAAGGCTCCGTCTTTGCCCGTGAGCGATTCGCCACTACGCAGTTGAGATAACGCTTTGTCACGCATCTGCTGATACTCTTCACTGTTTCTATCCATAATACAAAGATAATTGTTTGGGGACAGAGTTCAGATTACGCCCTCGCCAAGTTCTGATTGATAGCTGTAATTTGACCGTTGATTTTCTTGATATCAGCCTGAATATCTTTGATATCTCCTTTAATAACATCCAGTTCGTCCTCTATAGCATCTTTCAAATCACTGATAGCTGTTGCATTTTTAGAGATCAAGTCTTCCAGACTTCCTTCGCCGCCACTGATTTTTTTCCACAAAGCGTCGAGATCCTCTTGTGCGGCTTTGATATCATCTTGTGCAGCTTTGATGTCATCCGCATTAACGTCTATTTTGGCTTCCAATGTGATTTTCACATATTCATCCAGTTCTTTCAACGTTGTAGCGAAGTCCTCGTCTGCCGATTGCAATGCCTCGATAGCGTCCTGAGCACTCTTGATAGCCTCTGTATTTTCTTTCACAGCGCCATTCTTCAGGTTGCTCAAACCAGCCTCAATACCATCAATACGAGCACCAAGCAATTTTGACGCTTCTTCGAATGCGGTAACATCGAGTTTCTTGTCAATGGCGGCCTGCATTGAATTTCTCAAAGCTTCCACCTGTTTCGTTGCTTCTTCAATAGCGTCAGCCTTTGCCTGTGCAGCAGCAGCTTCGGCCGCTTTCGCAGCAGCTAACGCTGTAGCAGCATCAGCCTTAGCCTGATCACCGGCAGCTTTGGCAGCATCGGCGGCAGTCTTGGCTTCAGCGGCAGCAGTCTTAGCAGCGTCAGCAGTAGCCTGAGCAGCATCAGCAGCAGCTTTCAAAGTAGTCAGCTGAGTCTGAAGGTCAGTAATAGTGCTTCCACTTTTGTCAATTTGTTCTTGCAACCCCTTGATGTCATCATCGTAGTCTTTACAAGAAGTAAATGTACCCGCTGAAGCCGCTAATAGCGCTCCAAACAGGACGACACTTAAATACTTTTTGTTCATGATAAAAAACTTTTAATTTATAAATTAAAAAAATAATAAAAATATTGTTTCTCGTTTTGGATTATGAATTCCCTTACTACATCCCATGTTTTATTCCTTTCATTTCTTGTGCAAACCTCCTTTTCTTAATTTGTTTTCCACTTTCAATTACCTTACACAATATACTTTGAAGCATATAGACTATATTAGCCTTTCCCGTTACTCTGTAGGTAACGGGAAAACCTTTGTGCCTGCCCCGGAGGGGTAAGCAATACTGAAAAATCATTTATGGAATACAGAAACATCTTTACCCCTGCTTCTAAGAGGCGGCAGAGGGGAGGGAAATCTATTATCTAAAATTAAAAGCTACAAAAGTTTAATGCTAAGAAATCCGCTGTTTTATCGTGTTATTTGTCTTTTTTTAGTTGTTTATCAGAAAAAATATCATTTTTGTTTGCATGTTTTCCAAAATATATCCATCTTTGCAACGCTATTCAGCTCCGTTACCTACAGAGTAACGGGTTAAAAATCAACAAATTGCCAACAGCATTGAGTGTTTTATAAAATCCACCACCTTTTTATTGGCTTCATCTATTTTCTTATTCCGGAAAGGTTTGAGATACGTCTCGGTCACTGTGATTGACGAATGTCCCATAGCTTCAGAAATAACGCCCAGATGAATTTCACAATAGTAAGCTGTCGTTGCCCATGTATGGCGAGCAGTATACGAACTGAGCTTATCCCCCAGTCCTAACATTTCACCGAGCAACATCAACTGTCTATTGAAATTGCGGAGTGCCAGCTGATATTCATGATAAGCCTCCTTCGTCCCTTCCCGACTATTTAATAACGGAAATAAATAAGGAGATGACGTATCACGGTTCATATACCTCTTTAATAAGACCATCGCTTCCCGAGTCAACGTTACTGACAGGGGACGACCGGTCTTCCGCCTGCGATAAGTGATCACATTGTCGTGCAAATCACTTTTACGCAAATAAGCAAGATCGACAAAAGGCAGACCACGGAGAAGAAACATCAGGACAAACAGTTCCTGTGTACGACGCATAGCAGGAGTCACGGCAGGAGACGAAGGTAATTTGGCAAAAACCTTCTGCATATCCTCATCACACAACGCCCGCTTACGGTCCGCACGCGTGCCGGTATATACAGAACGAAACAGATGCGGTACATAAACAGCCCCACGACAATCTACCGCACGATTATAGACCGCACGAAATGTGCGTAAATAAGTAGATACAGTATTCCAACTGCATCCACGGCCACGAAGGTGAATCTCGAAGCCCTTTAACCACTCAGGGGTTACCTCATGAAATGTAAAATCCCCTTTCCCACGATAAGCAATGATGGCATTGAGACTGCTACGGTAGACGTGCGCAGTACCAAAGTTTCCCTCCATCTGTAGTCCCTTGGCTACTTGCTTCATAAATGCTACTACTTTTAACATTTTAATCACTATTAAATAAATTACGCGATAAATATAAGGGTATTTTAGCACCTCTCCAAAATACCCTTCAGACATATACTCATTCATCGGCAGAATGATCCGACCAACAAATTTCGCCATGCGTCT
>OBZR01000720.1_pt1 | contig 16751 bp, 14 predicted proteins | sample 1495541 | NCBI WGS metagenome assembly OBZR01 (sample SAMEA2580240, study PRJEB22360) | human gut metagenome | biome: human gut; feature: human-associated habitat; material: faeces | place: Denmark | collected 2008/2010 | reverse complement strand
GCGGACATTCAGACGGGCCCCTGGGGGTGCAGCCGGGGGATCCCGCCGATACCGTGGTGGCTGTGAATCAGGAGCTGGCCAGGAGCTACCAGCAGGCCCTGCGGGACCTGTCTGAGACGCTGGAGGTCAAGAACGATGTGACCGCCGGGATGATCGCCCGCTTTCCCGATGTGCTGACCACCCGCCACGCCGATGTGGATGAGGAGCAGCTGTGGGAGGATGTTTCCGCTGTCACTGCCCAGGCGCTGGACCGCTTTGTGGAGATGCGCGCCGCTGAGGGTGCCAAGATGAAGGCTGACGTGGAGAACCGCCTGCGCTTTCTGGAGGAATGCGTGGGCCGGGTGGAGACCCTGAGCGCCGGTCGGGTGGAGAACTACACCAACCGCCTGTACGAAAAGCTCAAGGTCATTCTGGAGGACCGGAACATCGATGATGCCCGTGTCCTGACCGAGGCCGCCATCTTTGGCGACAAGACCGCCGTGGATGAGGAGACCGTCCGCCTGCGCAGCCACATCGCCCAGTACCGTTCCATTTTGGAGCTGGACGAGCCCGTGGGCCGCAAGCTGGATTTCCTGACCCAGGAGCTGAACCGTGAGACCAATACCATCGGTTCCAAGTGTCAGGATCTGGATATCACCCGCATCGTGGTGGATATGAAGGCGGAGATCGAGAAGATCCGTGAGCAGATCCAGAATCTGGAGTAAACCCTGAGATTCAGATGGTTCGGAGGAAAAGATGAAACTGATCAACATCGGCTTTGGCAATCTGGTCAGCGCGGGCCGGGTGGTGGCTGTGGTCAGCCCCGATTCTGCCCCGGTCAAGCGTCTGGTCAAGGAAGCGCGGGAGCGGGGGATGCTCATTGATGCGTCCTATGGCCGCAGCACCCGCGCCGTCCTCATCATGGACTCCGACCACGTTGTCCTTTCAGCTCTTCAGCCCGAAACGGTGGCCAGCCGTGCCGCCGGTCAGGCCGAGGGCAAAACAGTGACAGAAGAGGAGCAGTAAGACCATGGAAAATGAAAAATATCTGTTTGTCGTTTCCGGTGCCGCCGGTACCGGAAAGGACAGTGTGGTCAGCGCTTTGCGCAAGGCCCACCCCGAAATCGAAAAAACGGTTTCTGCCACCACCCGTTCCCCCCGCCCCGGGGAGCAGGAAGGGGTAGACTACTACTACCGCACCAAGGAGCAGTTCCAGCAGCTCATCGATCAGGATGAGGTCGTGGAGCACAACTTCTTCAACGGCAACTACTACGGCACCCTGAAGGAAGAGGTCAACAAGCGGCTGAACGCGGGCAAGCTGGTGGTCATGGTCATCGATGTGCATGGTGCGGCCAATATCCGCCGCATGTATCCCGGTGCCACCACCATCTTCCTGCTGCCCCCCTCCACCCAGGAGCTGGAGCGCCGCCTGCGTGGCCGCGGCACCGAGACCGAGGAGAGCATCCGGGAGCGCCTGGAGATCGCCCGCAATGAGCTGGCCCAGCAGGACAAATTCACCCTCAAGCTGGTCAACGACGAGGTGGATGCCTGCGCCGCCAGACTCTATGATGTTATCTGCCAGCGTGCGGGCCTGACCCGCTAAATCGCTTTGAAGGAGCTGCCTGAATGCCCAAAACGGTAGGCGTTGCAGTGAGCAACGCGACCTTTCATTTCGACAAACTCTATACCTATGCCGTCATGCCCGACCAGCAGGATACCGTCCGGCTGGGCAGCATGGTGCTGGTGCCCTTCGGGCGGGGGAGCCGTGCCCGGATGGGCGTGGTGCTGGCCTGCGATGCCGAACCGGAGAGCGCAAAGCTCAAGTTCCTGTTCGATGTGGCCCCGGCCTCTGCCTGCCTCACCCCGGAGCTGCTGCGGCTGGTGCACTTTTTGAAGGAGCGCACCTTCTGCACCTACTACGAGGCCGTCAAGGCGGTCATCCCCTACGGCGCGCAGTACAAGCCCACCGTGGCGGAGGACGGCGTGACCCCGGTGCTTCAAAAGCAGCTCGTCCGCCACACGGAAAATGCCTACAAGCTGGTGGGCACGCTGCCCCCAAAGCCCAGGCCGACCGCCAAGCAGCTGGCCGCAGTGGCCCTGCTGGCCGGGGGAGAGCGCACCCTGTCTGCATTGGAGGAAAAGGGCATCAGCCGGGCGGTGCTGGACAACCTCTGCGCCAAGGGCGTGCTGGAATGCAGCAAGGTGAACAAATCCATCGACCTGTATTCTTCCATCCCGCTGAAGAACGAGCCCATCCTTCTCACGGAGGAGCAGCAGGCCGCCTATGACGCGCTGCTGCCCGGGCTGGAGGATGCAGCCCCGCACTCGGCCTTGCTCTACGGCGTGACCGGCAGCGGCAAAACGCTGGTGTTCCTGAAGCTCATCGAGCACTGCCTGCAGATGGGCCGCCGGGCGCTGGTGCTGGTGCCTGAGATCAGCCTGACCCCTCAGATGATCCTGCGGCTGAAAAGCCAATTTGGCAAGCGGGTGGCCGTGCAGCATTCCGCCCTCAACCACACCGAGCGCCTGCTCCAATGGCAGATGATCCAGGACGGCGGCGCGGATATCGTGGTGGGCACCCGCAGCGCAATCTTCTCCCCGCTGGAAAACATCGGCCTTGTCATCATTGATGAGGAGCAGGAGCACACCTACCGCTCCGAATCCGCGCCCCGCTACTCGGCCCACGAGGTGGCCCGGCAGCGCGCGGCGGAGAACGGGGCCCTGCTCCTGCTGGCCAGCGCCACCCCCAGCACCGAGAGCTATTATGCCGCCCAGCATGGCCGCACCCAGCTGGTGCGCCTGACCAAACGCTATGGCGGCAACCCGCTGCCCAAAGTCCAGATCGTGGATATGCGGGCCGAGCTTGCCTCCGGCAACCCCCGGGAGATCAGCCTTGCCATGGAGGATGCCATCCGGCACAACCTTGAGGCAGGCAAGCAGACCATTCTGCTGCTCAACCGCCGGGGTTACCAGACCGTGGCCCAGTGCGAGGACTGCCGCGAGGTGCTCAAGTGCCAGAAGTGCAGCGTGCCCATGGTCTACCACAAATCGGCCCACAAGCTGCTCTGCCATTACTGCGGCAGCCAGCTGGACCCGCCCCCTGCCAGATGCCCCGCCTGCGGCGGAAAACTGCAGTACCGGGGCTTTGGCACCCAGAAGGCCGAGGAGGAGCTGGCAAAGCTCTTTCCGGAGGCCCGCATCCTGCGGATGGATCAGGATACCACCGCCGCCAAGGATGCCCACGAAAAGCTGCTGGCAAAGTTTGCCCGGCATGAATATGACATCATGGTGGGTACCCAGATGGTGGCCAAGGGGCTGGATTTCGAGGATGTGACGCTGGTGGGCGTGCTGGGCATCGATTCGCTCCTGTTCGCCCAGGGCTTCCGGGCTTATGAGACCGTGTTCAGCCTCGTCACGCAGGTGGTGGGCCGGAGCGGCCGGGCAAAAGACCCCGGCTTTGCCATCATCCAGACCACCGACCCGGACAACCCGGTGCTCAACCTTGCCGCCGCGCAGGACTACGACGCGTTCTTCGAGCAGGAGATCGCCTACCGGAAGCTGGGGCTTTATCCGCCCTTCTGCGGGCTCTGCGTTGTGGGCTTTGCCGGGCCAAAGGAGAGCGAGGTGGCCCGGGCTTCCGCCCGCTTTGCGGCCCTGCTGGGCCGACAGGCGGCCAAACAGCCCGACCTGCCCCTGCGGGTGCTGGGTCCCACCCCCGGCAGCATTGAAAAGATCAACGATTCCTACCGCTATAAACTCACCGTCAAGTGCCGCAACGACCGCCGTTTCCGGGACCTCATCCGGGAAACGCTGACCCTCTACGAGCAGGAAAAACTGCCCGGCAAGGCCACTGTTGTGGTCGATCTGCACTCGGACGGGGATATCTGATACAACACAACAAATTTTGGAGGTACCACTATGGCTATCCGCAATATCGTAAAAGAGGGCGACCCCATCCTGAACAAGGTCTGCCGCCCCGTGACCAACTTTGACGACCGCCTTGCCACCCTGCTGGATGACATGCGGGAGACGATGATCGCCGCCGACGGCGTGGGTCTGGCAGGCCCTCAGGTGGGCATGCTGCGCCGCATCTTCGTGGTGTGGGACACCACCGATGCTCCCGAGGAGATCCCCGAGGATTATGAGTACAAGTTCATCGATTTCGTCAACCCCGAGATCCTGGCTGTTTCTGAGGATGAGGAGACCGCCTACGAGGGTTGCCTGTCCTTCCCCGGCCACAACGGTGCCGTGACCCGTCCCGTTGCCGTCAAGGTGCGTGCACAGGACCGCAACGGCAACTGGTTCGAGCTGGAGGCTGAGGACCTGCTGGCCCGCTGCATTCAGCACGAGAATGACCATCTGGACGGCATTACCATCATGGAGTCCAGCGAGTATTTCTACGAGGACACCGAGGAGGGCAAAAAGGCTGCCCGTGAAGCGAAAGGAAACAACTGATGCGCATTCTGTTCATGGGAACCCCGGATATCGCCGCGGAGTGCCTGAAGGCCCTGTATGCCGCCGGTCACGAGATCTGCGGCGTGTACACCCGGCGGGATAAGCCGGTGGGCCGCAAGCAGGTGCTCACCGCGCCCCCGGTCAAGGAAGTTGCTCTGGAGCATGGGACCCCCGTGTTCCAGCCCCGCACCCTGCGGGACGGCAGCGAGGATGCCAACATCCGGGCGCTGGCCCCTGACCTCATCGTGGTGGTGGCCTACGGCTGCATCCTGCCCAAATCCGTGCTGGAAGCTCCGAAGTATGGCTGCATCAACCTGCATGTGTCCCTGCTGCCCAAGTACCGCGGCAGCGCCCCTGTGCAGTGGGCTGTTCTGAACGGCGACACCGAGACCGGCGTTTCCATCATGCAGATGGACGAGGGGCTGGACACCGGCGATGTGCTGGTCTGCGAGAAGATCGCCATCGGCCCGGAGGAGACCAGCGGCGAGCTGTTCGACCGGGTCACCGCCGTGGGTGCCCGCGTCCTCTGTGAGGCGGTGCCCGCTATGGAAGCTGGCACCCTCAAGCCCCAGCCCCAGCAGCATGAGAACGCCACCCTGGCCCCCATGCTGGACAAGGAGCTGGCAGAGTTCAGGCTGACCGATACTGCCGCACACATCCACAACTGGGTGCGCGGCATGAACCCCTGGCCCATGGCCTGGTTCGTGACCGCAGGCGGCAAAAAGGTCAAGGTGACCGAGTGCCGCGTGGCTGCTTCCAACGGTGAGGCTCCCGGCACGGTGCTTTCCACAAAGCCCCTGACGGTGGCCTGTGCCGATGGCGCGGTCCAGCTGCTTCATGTGGTGCCTGAGGGCAAAAAGCCGATGGATGGCACCTCCTTTGCGGCCGGTCTGCGTCTCAAAGCGGGGGATACCCTCTGATGGCGGCCAATCCACGGGCAGCGGCAGTGGCTGCACTGGTCCGGCAGGAGCAGGACGGCTTCTCGAACCTTGTGCTGGATGCCGAACTCCGCCGCCAGAAACTGGAGGGCCGGGATAAGGCCTTTGCCGGTGCCATCTTCTACACCGTGCTGGAACATCAGGGCACGCTGGATTTCATTCTGGAACAGTTCCTGCCCAAGGGCCTTGCCAGGCTGGACCCGCAGGTGCGCGAGATCCTGCGGGCCGCACTGGCGCAGGCCCGCTATATGCAGGTGCCGGTGTCGGCGGCGGTGAACGAAGCCGTCAAGCTGACCCGCACCTTCAAAAAGGCGAGTGCGTCCGGGCTGGTCAATGCCGTCCTGCGCAAGGCCTGCAATTATGATCTGGAAACTGCCCGCTTCCGGAACGAGACCCAGCGCCTCATGGTGCTGGGCTCTGCGGGGCAGGATGTGGCAGAGTTTCTGCGCACCCATTACCCCGAGGAGGCGCTGGGCATCCTGACCCACACCGCCGACGGCGGCTGCACCAGCCTGCGGGCCAACTGCCTGAAAATGGATGCCGCAGCCCTCTGCGAAAAACTGCTGGAAAGCGGCGTGAAGAGCGCGCAGCCCGGCCTTGTGCCCGGCAGCGTGCTGGCAAAGTTTGAGGGCAGCCCGGCGGAGCACCCGCTCTTCAAGGAGGGCTGTTTCCATGTGGAGGGGCAGGCCAGCCAGCTGGCAGCCCTCTGTGTGGAGGCAAAGCCCGGCGATACCGTGATCGACCTCTGCGCGGCACCCGGCGGTAAAACGCTGCTGCTGGCCGAGGAGATGCAGGGGCAGGGCGCACTGTACAGCTGCGATGTGGCAGAGCACCGGGTCGGGCTCATCCGGAGCGCTGTGGAACGGATGGGCTTTGCCCATGTCACCGCCCTGTGCAATGATGCCACCCGCCCCAACCCAAAGCTGCCCGCCGCAGACCGCATTCTGGTGGATGCCCCCTGCAGCGGCCTGGGTATTCTGGCAAAAAAGCCGGATATCCGCTATAAGACGCTGGAAAAAGCACGCCACGATGAATTATTGGCCACCCAGTCGTCCATTCTGGACACAGCAGCCGCTCTGCTGAAAGCGGGCGGGCGGCTGGTTTACTCCACCTGTACCATCGACCCCGCCGAGAACGAGGAGCAGGTGGCGGCATTCCTTGCCCGCCACCCGGAGTTCCGGGTGGTCCGGCCCGCTGTGGCGTTCCCTGACGGAATGACAGTGGGGGAGCACGGGGCGCTCTCGGTGCCCACCCGCACCGGGATGGACGGCTTTTTCCTCTGCGCCATGCAGAAAACGCAATGAACCCGCCGTCCGGTTCGTATTGATTCATAGGAGAATACCATGGAACAAAAACGCTGTATCTCTTCCCTGACGCTGGCCGAGCTGACCGCTGCGCTGAAAGCCATGGGTCAGCCGGGCTTCCGGGCAAAGCAGATCTTCCACTGGGTGCACCAGAAGCTGGTCACCGAGTTTTCTGCCATGACCGACCAGCCCAAGACCCTGCTGGCAAAGCTGGAAGAGCAGTTTTACATTGCTGCCCCCAAGATCGAGCGCCGGCAGGAAGCCAAGGACGGCACCGTGAAATATCTGCTGCGGATGGCCGATGGCAACTGCATCGAGACCGTTGTCATGCGCTACCACTACGGCAACACGGTCTGCGTCTCCACGCAGGTGGGCTGCCGGATGGGCTGCCGCTTCTGCGCCTCCACCCAGGCAGGCCGGGTGCGCAACCTGGAAGCCGGTGAGATCTGCTCTGAGATCTATACCGCCCAGAAGGACATCGGGGAGCGCATCTCCCACATCGTCCTCATGGGCATCGGGGAACCGCTGGATAATTTTGACGAGGTCATGCGCTTCCTTGAGAACATCTCCTCCCCGGAGGGTGTGAATATCGGAATGCGCAACATCAGCCTTTCCACCTGCGGTCTGGTGCCCAAGATCGACCAGCTGGCTGAGAAAAAGCTGCAGCTGACCCTTTCGGTCTCCCTGCACGCCCCCAACAACGAGATCCGCAGCGGCATGATGCCGGTCAATGATGCCTACCCCGTGGAGGTGCTGATGCCCGCCGTCCGCCGCTATCAGGAGACCACGGGCCGCCGGGTCAGCTTTGAGTATTCGATGGTGCGCGGTGTCAATGATTCCGATGCCTGTGCCAGACAGCTGGCCGACCTCATCCGGGGCATGGGTGCTCATGTGAACCTCATTCCCATCAACCCGGTGGACGGAAGCCCCTACTCGGCTACCGATGCCGCCAATGTCCAGCGCTTCCAGAAAAAGCTGGAGAGCCTGGGGGTCAACGCTACGGTACGCCGCCGTCTTGGAAGCGAGATCAGCGCCGCCTGCGGCCAGCTGCGCCGGGACGAAATGAATGGTAAGGCATAAATCGCAAGAGGAGAAGCCTATGAAACTAGCAGGAAAAACGGATGTGGGCCGCGTCCGGCAGGAAAATCAGGATGATTACCGTGCCGGGGAGCTGCCTGGCGGTGCTGTCTGGGCACTGGTGTGTGATGGTATGGGCGGTGCCAAAGGCGGCCGCGAGGCCTCACAGGGGGCCTGCAATGTCATCGAGCAGGTGTTTCAGGAGCAGTACGCCCAGTGCGGAGCAGGGCAGGAGGGAGCTTTTTTGAAAAAGGCCCTCATCAGCGCCAACCGCTATGTGTTCAACAAAGCCGCCCACGAGGAATCGCTGGCCGGTATGGGCACCACGGCGGTCTGCGCTCTGGTGCGGGGCGGGGAAGCCACCCTCTGCCACGCGGGCGATTCCCGCGCCTACCTCTGCCGGGGCGGTAAACTGACCCAGCTCACCCACGACCACTCCTATGTGCAGGAGCTGGTGGACTGCGGCACCATCACCGCCGAGGAGGCCGAGCATCACCCCCAGAAGAACATCATCACCCGGGCGCTGGGCGTGGACTACCGCCTCGACCCCGAGTTCACCAGCCTGCCGGTGCAGAAGGGCGATATGCTCCTGCTCTGCACCGACGGCCTCACCAACGTCCTGCCCAAGGAGAAGATCGAAGAGATCTTCACCAAGGGCGGGTTCTACGACATCCCCGACCGGCTGGTGGACGCTGCCAACGCGGGCGGCGGCCCCGACAACATCACCGCGCTGCTGCTGGGCGTGGAGCCGCTGGAGGTGAAGCATGGATAATCTCATCGGCAAGACGCTGGACGGGCTCTACACCATTCAGGAGCTCATCGGCGCAGGCGGCATGGCCAACGTCTACAAGGCCGTGGTCTCTGCCCCCGGCGGGCCTGTGCCGGAAGGCACGGTGGTGGCCGTCAAGGTGCTGCGTCAGGAGCTGATGCATGACGCCGACCTCGTCCGCCGCTTCAAGAACGAGTCCAAGGCCATCTCCCTGCTCAACCACCCCAACATCGTCAAGGTCTACGACGTCTCTGTCGGCGAAAACCTACAGTATATCGTGATGGAGTGCGTGGAGGGGATGACCCTCCGGGAGTACCTCAACGAGCGGGGCGGCAGGATCACCAGCCGGGAGACCGTCCATTTCATCGCCCAGATCCTCCGCGCCCTCGACCACGCCCACCGCAACGGCGTCGTCCACCGGGACATCAAGCCCCAGAACATCATGCTGCTGGACAACGGCCAGCTGCGGATGATGGATTTTGGCATTGCCCGCATCTCCCGGGCCGAGAACCAGCTCTCGGGCGGCAAGGCCATGGGCAGCGTTCACTATATCAGCCCGGAGCAGGCCAAGGGCGATGAGACAGACTTCACCAGTGACCTCTATTCGGTGGGCGTGATGATGTACGAGATGCTCTCGGGGCATCTGCCCTTCGATGCCGATGACGTGGTGGAGGTGGCCATCAAGCAGATCTCGGATCAGCCCAGGAGCCTGCGGGAACTGGCTCCCTGGGTGCCGGTGGGGCTGGTGGAGATCACCGAGCGCGCCATGGCAAAGCGGCCCGAAAACCGCTACAAGAGCGCCGCTGAGATGCTGGAAGCCCTCAACGCCTATGTAGAGAACCCGGCCATCGTGTTCAACTACACCTATCTCCCCGATGAAATTCCTGAAAAGGTGGTGGAACCCCCTATGCCCAGAAAAGAATCCCGTCCGGAGCGCGGCAGTGCTCCGGCAAAAGGCGGAAAAAAGAAAAAGCGCACCGTGTTCCTGCCGGTGCTGTTTGGCATCACCGTGGCCTTTGCACTGGCCTGCGCGGCCCTGTGCTGGATGATCCTGAATGATTCCAGCTCCCTGATGGGGGAAAAGGCCGATGTGGTGCTGGCAGATTACAGCGGCATGACCCAGGATGAGGTCAACGCTTCCCAGCAGGTGGCATCCGGCCAGATCGTCATCAACTGGGAGCAGGCCTACAGCAACGATTACGCCGCCGGTTATGTCTACCGGCAGTCCCCGGTGGCGGGCCGCACCGTCCGCGAGGGCCAGAGCGTGACCCTGACCGTCAGCCTGGGCATCCAGTATGTCACTGTGCCGGATGTCTCCAACTATGTGCAGGCAGATGGTGAGCAGCAGCTCAAGGATCTGGGGGTCTCTGTCCTGATCACTCAGGCGGTGGAGCCCAGCGTGGCCGCAGGCTCCATCATCCGCACCGAACCTGCTGCGGGCAGTCAGGTGGCCGCAGGTTCCACGGTGGTGGTCTATGTCAGCCGCCCGCAGGTCAACACCACGGCCAAGGTGCCTGCCCTGACCGGTCTCAAGAGCGTGAACGATGCCCGCTCCGTGCTGGTGCAGAACAAGCTGGGCCTTGGCAGCACCACCGAGCAGTACAGCGACCAGCCCGCAGGTACCATCATCGGCCAGAGCCCGGCGGCAGGATCTACCGTCAAGGTGAACAGCCGTGTCAGCATTACCGTGAGCGCAGGCCCCGAGCCGGTGCCTGAGACCCCGGCTGAACAGCCGGGCAGCTCCTCCAGCGATTGGTGGAGCGGCCTGATCGGGGGCAGCTCTTCCAGCAGCGGCGATTCTTCCAGCAGCGAGGGCACCGGCCTGGGCGACTGGTGGAGCGCGCTGCTGTCCTGAGGGAGGAACGGATGAAGGGATATATCGTAAAAGGAATTGGCGGCTTTTACTACGTCAAGACCGAAGAGGGTGTGATCGAGTGCAAGCCCCGGGGCATCTTCCGCAAACAGAAGATCACCCCCGTGGCGGGCGATGAGGTGACGCTGGAGACCGAGAACGGCGCGGCAGTCATTGCCGAGATCGCACCCCGCAAAAACGTGTTTGTCCGGCCGCCTGTGGCCAATCTGGATGTGCTGTTCCTTGTGGCCAGCACCACCCAGCCCACCCCCAGCACGCTGGTGCTGGACAAGCTCTCGGCCATCGCCGTGGACAAGGGCGTGCAGCCCGTCATCGTCTGCACCAAGGCTGACCTCGGCGAGGTGGAGTTCCTGCGCAGCGCCTATGAAAGATCCACTCTGCCCTTCATTGCCATCCGCTACGACAGCGGGGAAGGGCTGGACGAGGTCAGGCAGTGGATCGGCGGGCGGCTCTGCGCCTTCTGCGGCAACTCCGGTGTAGGCAAATCGACCCTGCTCAACACCCTGCTGCCTCAGGCCGAGCGGGAGACCAGCGCCATCAGCCAGAAGCTGGGGCGCGGCCGCCATACCACCCGCGAGGTGACCATCTTTGAGGCCTTTGGAGGCCGTATTGCGGATACCCCCGGCTTTGCCAGCCTGGAAGCCAACCGCGCCGGGTTCATCCCCAAGGAGAATCTGGAGCACGCCTTCCCGGAGTTCGGGCCCTACCTTGGGCAGTGCCAGTTCACCGGCTGCTCCCACCGCACGGAAAAGGGCTGTGCCATCCGTGCCGCTTTGGCCGAGGGAAAGCTCTCCCGGACCCGGTACGATAGCTACTGTGCCATGTATGAGGAAGTCAAGGATGTCAAGGACTGGCAGAGGAGGGGAATGTGATGCGCTGCGTGATCCTCTCGGCCTGCCCGGTCTCGCCGGAGCTGAAGCGTCTGCTCCGCCCCGATGACTTCATCATCGCCTGTGATGCAGGCTATCGCAACTGCGCGCCGCTGGGCTGCAAGCCCAATATCATCCTGGGAGACTTCGATACCGCTCCCTGTCCGGTGCAGCAGAACGACGATATCATCGTCCTGCCTCACGTCAAGGACGACACCGACACCGAATATGCCGCTAAGCTTGCCAGTGAGAAGGGCTTTACCGAGGTGCTTCTTCTGGGGGCGCTGGGCGGCAGGCGGATCGAGCATACCCTCTCGAATCTTGCCACCGGCCTTGGGCTGGAAGAACGGGGGGTGCGGGCAACGCTTCAGGATGAGCGCAGCCGCATTACCTTTGTCCGCTCCGGCGAAACCCGCGCCTACCCGAAGGAGGAATTCTTCTATTTCTCCGCCTTCCCCATGGAGGGCAGGGCAGAGGGCGTGTGTGAGCGCGGTTCCTACTATGAGCTCACCGATGATGTGCTGGTGGCCGGTTACCCGCTGGGAGTCAGCAATGAGTATGCCGAAGGCTCAGACTGCATCACCATCTCCACCCGCAAGGGGGCGCTGGTGGTCGTGGAAACAGTGCCGGATACACCGATTCTGACCGGGAACAAGGCCTGAGCCGCACACTTTGCCGTCCTGCCGCTTATATTGTGGTATCACACCACGAAAGGCGGGAGAGCGATGCAGGTGGTCGTTATCAAAAGCCCGAAGTGTCTGCGCGGCGTTCTGCGCAGGCTGTTCGGCATCAAAAAAGGATAAGAAAAATACCGGGGCAGGCGGCTGCTCCGGTATTTTTTGTGGCACATCATTCTTTTGTGGTATAGGTCAGATCCAGCACCGGGCCAAAGGGGTCAAAGATGAGGTTCTGGATGCCGGGTGCGATCAGCAGGCGCTTCTGCTGGGCAAACAGAGGGACCGCCACGGCATCGCTGAGCAGCTGGCGCTCACAATCGCCCAGCAGGCGGCAGCGGGAGCTTCCGGTGGCCTGGGTGCTGGCCTGCAGCTGGGTGGCATACAGGGAATCTGCATAGCCGGTCAGGCCGCCGCCCGCTGCGGTGAACTGGTTCAGCATGTTGTACACACTGCCGCCCTCGGCGCTGATGGGGGCCAAGGCGATGGTGTAGTCCCCCTCGGCCAGCCGTTTCGCAAAGGTCTCCTCGTCCACCTCCTCTACGGAGAAGAAGAGGGAGAATTCTTTCTGCCACACGCCATTGATCTCCTCGGCGGCGCTGGTCACGCCGGAACCGGCAGGCACCATCAGGCTGACCTTGTTGAAGTCGGAGGTGGTCAGCGTTTGCCGCGCCGTGAGGTAGAGCGCCCGGGCATCCACCGCGGCGGGAGTTACATCCCCGGCGGTATCCCGGTAGTTCATGCCGTCCACAGTCAGGCCGTCCGGTACCAGACCGTTGGCGGCGGCATAGAGCCCGCCGTCCGGCACCTCGGCTGCACCCCGCGCGGCGGAGGCCAGTGCCTGCCGCAGCTCGGTGGAAGCAAACACGTTGCTGCAGTTGAACAGCAGGCTCCATGTGGTATCGGAGTAGGAGAGGGAAGTCAGGGTGGTGGGCGCGGCGGTGTCATCCGGGGCGGCAGAGCACTTCTCGTTGGCAATCAGCTCTGCGGCGGACTGCCCGGCGCTGTTGGTGTTCTGCACCAGCCGCAGGCTGTCGATGAGGCTGCCCGAGGGGGCACGCCGCAGGAACAGGCCGCTGGCTGTCCAGTTGTAGATGTAGAAGCTGCCGCTGGAAAGGGTGGACGAGGCATTCAGACCATAGGTGCCCCGGGTGGAATTGAAAAATTCCTCATCGCAGGGCATGGCACCGGGCAGAGTGAGCTTCTCGAGGAAGTTGTCATCGGCACTGCTCAGGTGGAACACCAGCGTCAGCGGCCCGGAAGCCGTGACTCCCAGCGCGCTCTCGGGCATCTGCCCGGCCAGCACGGCGGCGCTGTTTTCAAGGGCTGCAAACTCCACCGCATAGGGGGAGTTGGTCTCCGCCCGGAACAAGCGCCGAAAAGCGAACACAAAATCCTCGGCGGTGATGGCGTAGTCGGTGGCGTTGCCCTTGGCGGCGGTGTAAGTCAGGCCGTCCTTGAGGTAGAAGGTGTAGGTGAGGCCATCGGAGGACTTCTCCCACCGTTCGCAGAGGGCAGGCTCATATTTGCCGCTGGGATCTTTGCGGACAAGGCCGCTGTACAGGTTCTCGCAGGCGATGACATCCGCAGAAGCCGAGGCCACCTGCGGGTCAAGGTTGGCCGGGATGCTGTCCACGAACCAGGTGAAGCTGTTGGAGCCCGAACCACAGCCGGTCAGGGCAAAAACAAACGCAATGGTCAGCACCACTGCGGAAAAGCGGATCAGGGAATGTTTCAAGAAAATGCGCTCCTTGTAAAATGATACAATTAAAGTATAGCGGAAACGGTCGGAAAAGACAATCGACATTTTGTGAATTCAGATAGGATTTCGGTGCATCCGGGGCCAGAATAAGGTTTGGCGTTGCCAATTGGCTGGAAAAGGTGTAAAATGGAGCAGTGAATCAATTTCAGCCTGAATTTTCATAGAGGAGGTTCTTTCTTTATGCAGAAAGATCAGCAGAAGCTTGCAGAACTCATCCGGGGCAAAAAGGTGGCGTTCATCGGTGCCGGTGTCAGCCACAAGACCCTTATCAAGGAGTTTGTGAAACTGGGGGCCCATGTGACCCTGTGCGACCAGAAAAAAAGCGTGGAGGAGTTTGGCGATTATGCCGCTACCATCCGGGAACTGGGCATTGACCTGAGCCTGGGCGAACACTATCTGGACGGCTTCAAGGGTCAGGATATCATCATGCGCACCCCCGGCTTTGTGGGCTACTTTGAAAAGCCCCTGCAGGATGCCATGGCGGCGGGCACCATGGTCACCAGCGAGGTCGAGCTCTTCTTCGATTTCTGCCCCTGCGAGATCGTGGCCGTGACCGGCTCTGACGGTAAGACCACCACCACCACCCTCATCTCCAAGTTCTATGAGGCCGCAGGCCGCAAGGTGCATCTGGGCGGCAACATCGGTGCGGCCCTGCTGCCCATGCTGCCTGAGGTCCGGCCGGAGGATGTGGCTGTGGTGGAGCTGTCCAGCTTCCAGCTCATCAGCATGCACCAGAGCCCGAAGATCGCGGTGGTGACCAACGTCACCCCCAACCACCTCGATCACCATAAGGATATGCAGGAGTACATCGACGCAAAACGCAACATCCTGCTCTACCAGAACCCGCCCTGCCGTGCCGTGCTGGGCTACGAGAATGAGATCAGCCGCTCCATGCAGAAGGACTGCAAGGGCAGGCAGGTCTGGTTTACACGCCTGCGCGATACCGACAACGGTGCATTCCTGCGCAAAGAGGACAACATGCTCTGCATGGCCGAGGACGGCGTGGTAACGCCCTTCCTGGCCCAGAAGGACATCAAGCTGCGGGGCCTGCACAATATCGAGAATCTGCTGGCCGCTGCCGCCGCCGTCTGGGGAGAGGTGCCCGTAGAGGCCATCCAGAAGGTGGGCAGCACCTTTACCGGCGTGGAGCACCGCATTGAGCCGGTGCGCACGCTGGACGGTGTGCTCTACTACAACGATTCCATCGGCACCAGCCCCACCCGCACCATTGCGGGCCTGCGCAGCTTTGACCAGAAGGTCATCCTCATTGCGGGCGGCTACGATAAGCACATCCCCTATGAGCCGCTGGCCCCCGAGATCGTGGCTCACGTCAAGGATCTGGTGCTGATGGGTGCCACCGGCCCCCGCATTGAAAAGGCCCTGCGGGAAGACCCCGGCTTCAACGAGGCCGCACTGCCCATCCAGCACGCGGACAATATGCAGCACGCCGTGGAGCTGGCCCGTGCCGCCGCAAAGCCCGGCGATATCATCATCCTGTCTCCCGCCAGCGCCTCCTTCGACCTCTACCCCAACTTTGAGGTGCGCGGCCGCGAGTTCAAGAACATCGTCAACGCACTGAAATGATCACGCAGGTCAGAACGCCCCGCCAGAGGCAGCGGTTCCGCAGCGCCTGCCGTGGAAAGCTCTGCCTTGGGGTTACGATGCCGCAGGCGCTGGAGCTCTTCGGCAAAAGCCAGCCGGGCCGGTTCTTCGCCGGGCCAACGCTGGCGCTGGATGTGGGCGGCAGCACCGCCTGGCTGGCGGGCCACGCCAACCCGGACGAACTGGCCAGCTTCCTGCATTTCTGCGGCTGTAAGGCGGTCGTCCTGGACGAAGCCGAGTGCCCGCCGCCCATCGGCTGGGTCCGGGTAAAGTCCCTTTTTGTCTTTGGCCTGGCACCCGGAAAGCAGCTGCCGGAACCCGCTGTGGAAGAAACGCTCTGGGCTTCCCTGCATTTTGACCCGGAGCCCCCGGCGGGCCCCGTTGCACAGATGCTGTTTCCGGACCGCCCCACGCGGCAGGATGACTTTTACTCTGAGCTCTGCTCAAAGCGCGCCCGCGGCAGGGCTGTGGTCTGGGCTCTGGAGCAGGGAGGGGAGCTTGCCTGCACCGTGGGCGCTTACGCCATTGGAACGGAGCAGGCTTACATGGCCTGCGGCGAGACTGCGGAGCCATTGCGGGGGCGCGGCATCGGCGGGCGGCTTATCGTCCGGCTGGCCAACACCCTCTCGGCGCAGGGCCTGCAGCCCCTTTTCCTCTGCTCCCCGGAACGAGTGCACTTTTATACCCGCCTCGGCTTTGAAAAGCTGGGAGAGTATGCCCGGTACGAAGCCACAGTCTGACACGGCGGGAGTTTCTCTGAGGACCGTCCGCTGGGGTGGGACCCTGTTGCCGCAGGCAATAGGGCGGGCGATGGAATGGCCCGTTTCGTGTCCGAGGAGAAAGCTGCCGACGGGTCATCATAGCATAAACTTACAAAAAGATTAAGGAACCAAAATGTCAATGCTGAACCACTTTTTTGATTACAAACCCGAAGTCCTGGCGCTGGACGAAAAAGTCATGGAGCTCTGTCAGCCCTATTTCCGTCACATGGAGGAGATCCGGGACTACAACCAGCTGAAAATGCTCAAGGCCTTTGCCGATACCCAGATGTCCTCCACCGATATGCTGGGCACCACCGGCTATGGCCTGTGGGATACCGGCCGCGCCAAGCTCGAGCAGATCTTTGCCGAGGTGATGGGCGCGGAGGATGCCCTTGTGCGCAGTCAGTTCCAGAGCGGCACCCATACGCTGGCGGTGGCCCTGTTCGGCCTGCTGCGGGCAGGGGATACCCTGCTGGCTGCTACCGGCCGCCCCTACGATACGCTGGAGGGCGTGATCGGTCTGGACGGCAAGGGCAAGGGCACCGGCACCCTGATGGACTACGGTATCCGGTACGACGAAGCCCCCCTCAAAGCCGATTTCACCCCGGATTACGCGCTGATCGCTCAAAAGGCCCCGGGGGCAAAGGTCTGCCATATCCAGCGCAGCCGCGGCTACCTGCAGCGCAAT
>OBZR01000717.1_pt1 | contig 16907 bp, 16 predicted proteins | sample 1495541 | NCBI WGS metagenome assembly OBZR01 (sample SAMEA2580240, study PRJEB22360) | human gut metagenome | biome: human gut; feature: human-associated habitat; material: faeces | place: Denmark | collected 2008/2010 | reverse complement strand
CAACCCCTTGTTTTGTATGGCGTTCCCGACTGGAGTCGAACCAGTGGCCTGTCCCATAGGGTCCACAAGTCATTGGTTTTACATAGTAAAAATTGGTTTTTTTAAGGTTTTTATATTAAAAACAGTTGCTTACATACTGCATCAGTATCCGGTCGTTTCATTCAGTCTTACTCCAATGCACAGCATTGGAGGGGTATGGGTGGCGATAAGTAAATACGCTCGACCCGCATCCAGCCCACCACTTCTCAGCCGTAACGAGCCACCACATGGAACAGGTCGTAGACACCCTCCGCCTGCGGGCTGTGCTGCTTCACCTCCAGAGCGAACGCCGTATTCATGTCCCCGCTTCAATCTGTTGGCATCGCTCGCCGAGTTGTTCGAAGAAGGGACGGATAGCGGCACGACTGTTGCCGTGCCCAGCCCACAGGACGAGGTTCGCTCGGCATCCATGATCACGGTGGCATAGCTATGCCCCTTGTGCAGAGCAAACTCATCCATGACCAGCCGTCGCACTTCCCCTAGCTCAATGTGGCCCTCACTGTTCTGCAAGCGCCCTTTGTCGATCTCTTTGATGTGTGCCAACCGACCCGGTGAGCTGGCTAAAGTCGACGAGCTGATACTATTTCAATTTGAATCGGTAATTGTGACCCACTACACAATAATGGTATCCCGTCTCGGTACATCCCCTCACCAGTTGATAGCGATCAAAAACAATCATACCGTCTGGTCGGTATGATTCGGCCATGAGCATGGAAACATCACACCGCAAAAAGGATCCTGTCCGCTTGCACAAGCAACTGCTGGAATCGGCAGCCACGATTGCTGGTCGGGACGGTATCGCCGCCCTTTCATTGAATGCCGTAGCCAATGAAGCAGGCGTAAGCAAAGGCGGCTTACTGCACCATTTTCCTAACAAACAAGCACTGATCTTTGCTCTGTTTGCTCGCCTGTTGGCAATCATGGAAGACTCCATTTCAGCGTTGATGGCCGCAGACAAGATCGCCCACGGCCGTTTTACTCGTGCTTATCTGCGCTATCTTTCCGCTCCTGAATTGACGGATACCCAAGAAAGTCGCCAGCTGATGGTGCTATCGCTGGCAATGCCGGATGAGCCAGTGCTAAGAAAATGCTGGCGTGACTGGATGTTGGAGCATCTGGAGAAAGGTGATGAACTGGATAATAGCCATATCGGCACGCTGGTACGTTATGCGGCTGATGGTATCTGGTTATCGGAATTAACCGAAGGTCGCACCATGAGCGCTGAGCACCGTCAAGCACTGGTAGAGACCCTGTATAAAATGACGCTTCCAACGTGAAGCCAATGGACTAACGTGAAGCCAATGGACTGAGGCCGAGATGCGCTACATCATCAATGCCCGATTTATATATGACGCTATGGATGGTTCTTTGACTCAGCGGGAAGGTGCTGAGCCGGATAGTCAGCTGTCCATCACAGCCAACGCGCTGTTCTATTTTTTCTTGCGAAATACAGGGATCGTCAGCCGAGAAGAGGTACTTAAAAAAGTCTGGGATGACAATGGATTAACCTCATCTAATAGCAATCTAAACCAGTACCTGAGTATATTGCGCAAGGCATTTCGCCACTACGATATCGACAATATTATTGTCACAGTGTCACGTGGTTATTTGCAGCTAAATCCCGACGTTATCATCGAGCCAATTGATGATATCTCCCATCAGCTCACCGACACACCAGTACATCAATCCGTTACGGTAACACCCGAGCTGACATTCGACAAAGCAGAGTGGAGCGTCCCTCTTACTCCCCATGATCGAGGGGTATGTTGGTATGTCGCAGGTGGTTGCCTGCTCGTTTTTGCACTGATGTTGGTATCTTTAGGCCTATTTAACTCCCGCGAACCTAGCCCCATCGCTTTAACCCACATTTCTCATAATCAGTGTGAGCTGCTGGCCAGTGATGATATGTTGCGCTCGGTCAGTGCCGATGTGTACCGAAAACACTTCGATGACGTGCGGCAGCAGTTGGGAATTACCTGCAAACCCGGCGAACGTTTTTTGTTTTTTTACGGTGACAGGTTGGAAACTAATGGCCTGGGACGCGTGTTTCTGGCCCACTGCGCCATGCATGAAGACAACCCGTTTAGCTATTGTGATAACTACTTCTATTACTCTTGGAAGCCGTGATGAGACTAACGCCGCGTACCTTCTTTCTCTTGTCCTGCATAATGCTCATCGCTGCAGCGGTCTATGCCGTGTATCAGCTGCCCAAAGAAAATGACGGTGTCATGAGCTGCACGACCAAAGGTATTATGCGGTTTGAAAACATGGATAAAGAGAACGTAAATGGCAATATTCACTTTAACTTCGGCAGGCAGGGAAAAGGCTCCATGGTGGTTGAAGGCTATACCGACTCAGCCGCAGGTTGGCTCTACCTCCAACGTTACGTCAAGTTTACCTACAGCACTAACCGCGTTTCCGCCACCGAACGCCATTACCGTATCAATAAATGGGAATCCAGCGCCTCATCCATTGATCAGTCACCGGATGTGATTTTTGACTATTTTATGCGCGAGATGTCCGACAGCCACGATGGACTGTTTATTAGCGCACAACGGCTGAATAACCAGGCTATGTTGCTGAGTTCGATTAACTCGCCGCTGTGGATCTGTACGCTCAAATCCGGCAGCTAGCTGGACTAGTTTCAGCAATATGGTTGATGCAGTGGCACCACTACCGATGACGCCAGTGCATATCCCTCAGTCCCAACTGCTCGGAATGATCGACCACGATTGATGGTCTTGCCATTATGTGGGTTGCCTGTACCTCTGCGGCGATAGCAATCCGTTTGTGATTGGCTCCTCTCCCAACCCCCCAACCCCCCAACCTCCTACACCTTTGCCCCATGCTCAATCTCATTACCGGCAAGGCTGATGAGCGTATTACATATCAGATGGCAGCCAACCTCTCCTACTCCTCGAGGCCGTCCCATGCATCCCTGATACCGTTTTGAGCATGTCTCGACCTGATATCTGAGAAACAACTTCCCTGGTCATTGCTCAATCATCGCCGTCACGTACTTCATCGCCCCTTCTGCCAGCACAGTGCTCAATTTTTACATTTAGCTTCGGCGGCAAAACATGAGCACCTCCACAGTTAGGGCTAGGCCAAATTACCTCTTCGCGCCCATCAATCAACAAGCTCATAACATCTGAAGTCGACTTTTTTCTGAGCCTGAATTCGGCCTTATATAAGGCGAGAAGACACCATCAGAAAGAGCATAAATACATAAATTTGGCTTAAATGAATCTTATTTCTAGAATAAAAAACCAATTTGCTAATTATTGTGGATTTAAATTCCAATGTTACCACCAATACCTATAGTGGCCGTTGAACGCCGCAACCGTGGCTGAACGTTGTGACACGGACGGTTTTCCTTAATCACACAACACAACCTGTTCTGAGGAGATCACCATGGGTGATGCATTGGGGCTTATCGAAACCAAAGGTCTGGTGGCCTGCATTGAAGCCGCGGATGCGATGTGCAAATCCGCCAACGTTGAGTTGATCAGCTATGAAAACATCGGCTCAGGCCTGGTTACCGTCATGGTGAAGGGGGATGTCGGTGCGGTGAAAGCTGCGGTGGATTCCGGCGTGGAGTCTGCACAACGCATCGGTGAAGTAGTGACTTCACTGGTCATCGCCCGTCCGCACAACGACATCAACAAAATCGTCATTAAACACAAGGCTTAAAGCTGGGGGGAGCTCAAATGGGTGATGCATTAGGTTTGATTGAAACCAAAGGTCTGGTGGCCTGCATTGAAGCGGCAGATGCCATGTGCAAAGCCGCCAACGTCGAACTGATTGGCTATGAGAACGTCGGCTCCGGTCTGGTTACCGCCATGGTGAAAGGTGACGTCGGGGCAGTGAAAGCCGCAGTGGATTCAGGCGTGGAGTCTGCCCAGCGCATCGGTGAAGTCGTGACCTCGCTGGTCATCGCTCGTCCACACAACGACATCAGCAAGATTGTCGCTCACTACAAAATTGCCGAGTAACGGGAGATAGCATGATGAAAGAAGCGCTTGGTCTCATTGAGACTAAAGGTCTGGTGGCCTGTATTGAAGCGGCAGATGCCATGTGCAAAGCCGCCAACGTCGAGCTGATCGGTTATGAGAACGTCGGTTCTGGTCTGGTCACTGCGATGGTGAAAGGTGACGTCGGGGCCGTCAATGCGGCAGTTGAGTCCGGTGTCGAGGCTGCAAAGCGCATTGGTGAAGTGGTTACCTCTCGCGTCATCGCTCGTCCGCACAACGACATCGAAAAAATCGCGGCACAGCACAAAGCATGACCTGACAGGGCACGCCCCGTTCGCACTTTATACGTCTGATGAAGGATAGTTTCATGATTGAACTCGATACCGATTTGCTCTCCCGCCAGAACGCGAGAGAACTGGTGCGCAATGCCAAAAAGGCGCAGGTGATTATGGCCACCTTTTCGCAGCAGAAAATCGACGCCATCGTGAAGAACGTGGCCGAGGAAGCTGCGCGTCACGCCGAAGTTCTGGCAAAGATGGCCGCAGAAGAGACCGGTTTTGGCAACTGGCAAGATAAGGTTCTGAAGAACCGTTTTGCTTCGCTGCGCGTTTACGATGCCATCAAAGATACGAAGACCGTCGGTATCATTCATGACGATCAGGAAAAAAAAGTGATGGATGTGGGTGTGCCACTCGGCGTGATCTGCGCGCTGGTGCCGTCGACTAACCCAACTTCTACGGTGATCTACAAAACACTGATTGCGTTGAAAGCTGGCAACGCCATCATCTTTTCACCGCATCCAGGTGCTCGCCAGTGTAGCTGGAAGGCGATTGAAATCGTTAAACGCGCAGCTGAAGCCGCTGGTGCCCCGGTGGGGATCGTCGACGGGATCACCGAGCTAACCCTGGAAGCTACATCCGAACTAATGCACAGCAAGGATGTGTCACTGATCCTGGCAACCGGTGGTGAAGGCATGGTGCGTGCGGCCTATGCTTCCGGCACTCCGACCATCAGCGGTGGCCCGGGAAACGGTCCTGCCTTCATCGAGCGCAGCGCCGACATTCATCAGGCGGTGAAAGACATCATCACCAGCAAAACCTTCGATAATGGTGTGATCTGTGCCTCCGAACAGTCGATCATCGTCGAACGCTGTATTTACAACGACGTTCATCGTGAGCTGGACGCTCAGGGCGCCTACTTCATGAACGAAAGCGAGGCTGCCAAAATGGCCGCCCTGCTGCTGCGGCCGAACGGCACCATCAACCCTAAAGTTGTGGGCAAAACGGCGATCTATCTCAGCCAGCTGGCAGGCTTTAGCGTTCCCTCCAGCACCCGCGTGCTGGTTGCCGAGCAGACCACAGTCTCCCATAAAAACCCCTATTCCCGTGAAAAACTGTGCCCGGTACTCGGCCTGTACGTGGAAGAAGACTGGCGCACAGCCTGCCATCGCGTGGTCGAGCTGCTGACCAACGAAGGCCTGGGCCACACCCTGGTGATCCATACCCGCAATCAAGACGTGGTCCGTCAGTTTAGCCTTGAAAAACCGGTTAACCGCATTCTGATCAACACCCCCGCCGCTCTAGGTGGCATCGGTGCAACCACCAATATCACACCGGCGCTGACGCTTGGTTGTGGTGCCATTGGTGGTGGCTCCAGCTCCGATAACGTCGGGCCAATGAATCTGCTCAACATCCGCAAGGTGGGCTACGGCGTTCGCTCTATTGAGGAACTGCGTGCACCGGATCACAAGGTTGATCCGCAGCCTGTTTCCACCCCGACTGAGGGCCAGCGCTGCAGCATCCTTGATGACGCCCGTTTCACTGCTCCGGTACAGGCAAATACGGCTGCCGGTGACCGCTTTGCCTGCGTTGCAGCAGGCGTTGAGGGTGATATCAGCGAGCAGAACGTGGAGCGCGTCATCCGTCAGGTGCTTGAGCGCCTTGGCAAGTAACGCATTGAGATAAGGCGATAAAAACGATGATTCTCGCAAAGGTAACCGGACATGTCGTTGCCACGCAGAAATGCGATGAGCTGCGCGGCAGCAACCTGCTGTTGATAACCCAGCTGGACGACGAGCAAAAGCCGATGAAGGACCGTTCCTGGGTTGCGATTGATAGCGTAGGTGCAGGCATGCACGACATCGTACTGGCCGAGGAGTATCTCGCGCTCAACAGAGACCGCTACAAAGCCATGTCAGTGGTCGCCATTGTCGAGAACGTGTTTCGGGACGCTTAAGGAGTGGATAGCCCAATGAGTGAATTTTTGCTGAAACCCCGGATCCGCTTTGGTCAGGATGCACTCGCTGTTCTGACCGAGTTGCCCGCCAGCAACGTACTGCTGGTCACTGACAAGATGATGGTGAAGTTTGGCCTTGCTGACCGGGTGACGCAGATCCTGCGCCAACGCGGCCTTGCCTTCCAGACTTGGGATGATGTCGTCGCCGATCCGGATATCGCCACAGTGGTACGCGGTATGAAGCTCATGGACAGCTGTTATCCGGACCTGGTGATCGCGCTGGGCGGCGGTTCGGTGATTGATGCGGCCAAAGCGGTTATTTTCGCCCTGGCGCAAACTCGTCCGGACCTGAGTCGCGAGCGTCCCTGCTTCGTAGCCATCCCGACCACCAGCGGTACCGGGTCCGAAGTCACCAGTTTCTCCGTGGTGAAAGCCCACGCTGAGAAGCTGGTGTTGGTAGACCCGTCGCTGCTGCCGGATATCGCCATTCTCGATCCGTCGCTGGTGGCATCGGTGCCGCCTGCCATCACAGCAGATACCGGGATGGACGTGTTGTGCCATGCGCTTGAGGCTTATGTCTCTCGTGCGGCCAGCGACTTTTCCGATGCGTTGGCCGAGAAGGTTGTGCAGCAGGTGTTTCGCTACCTGCCCACCTGCTGGCGAAACGGTCACGATTTGCTAGCACGGGAAAAGATGCACAACGCCTCATGCATGGCGGGCATGGCATTTACCAACGCATCACTCGGTATCACCCACAGTCTGGCCCATGCCCTGGGCGGTGTGTTCCGCGTACCACACGGCCGCGCCAACGCACTCCTCATGGCGCAGGTAGTGGCATGGAACGCTGATTGTCAAGGGCAGTGCGATACCCAGGCTGCTCATAAATATGCCCGTCTGGCTCACCTGCTGGATCTGCCCGCCCACACTCCGCGCGAAGGCGTTACCAGCCTGCTGGTAGCCATTCAAGCACTGAAAGATGAAATGAACATGCCGACCGGGATTGGTGATACCGATGTCGTCGCGGTCGACTTTGACCTGCGTCTGGCAGAGATGGTCAACCAGGCGCTGCACGACAACTGTACCGCAACCAACCCACGCACACCGGATGCACAGGCATTAACCGAACTCTATCGCCACGCATGGAGCGGCAGCGCTGCTCTGGATTGCTAAGAACAAGAACTGGAGAACCTCATGGCACACTACAGCTTAACGCCGCGCGTCAAAGTGCTGGCTGAACGTTTACTGGCGCATACCAGCACCCTGTGCTCAGAACACGCAACGATTCTGAGCGGGCTGGACAGCGATATCGCGGGTATGCCCGCTGCCGTTGCGTGGGTTCGCCGTTTCTATGAACTGATGCGCCAGTTACCGCTAGCCATCAGCGCTGACGAGCTGATTGTTGGTAACCAAACCCGTAAACAGCATGGTGCTATCTTCCACGACGAACACGCCATGCATCGCCCCTCTACATTCCAGTTCCTGAATCTGAATAGCGATATCGACTCCCCCGATTACAAGCTGGTGGTGGAGAAGGGCGTGTTGGCCATCAAACACCAGCTGGAAGAGAAAACCCGTACCTTGGGCAGTGCCGTTAGCCGCAGTGGCATGGACGAAGTGAACGGCTGCCGTGCCGCCATCTACGCCTGCGATGCCCTCATGGCGCTGGCGCAAAACCTGGCCAACAGTGCCGAAACGCTGGCCACCGCAGAGAGCAACCCGTTCCGTCAGGCCGAACTGCGTGAAAGTGCCGTCATTTTACATCACGTCCCGGCCCACCCTGCACGTAACTTTAAAGAGGCATGCCAAGCGTTCTATCTGTTCCAGCTGGCACTTCAGTTGGATAACGGCAGCTACGCGGTAAACCCGGAAGGGGCGGACAAGGCGCTGCTGCCCTACCTCCAGCACGATATGGCCAGTGGCATGCTGAACGGGCAACAAGCCTATGAAATTGTTGAGAGTTTGTGGTTCAAGCTGGCGGAGTTAAGCGAAGTGCGTGCCAACTGCGCCATCGACGGTTACCCGATGTTTGATGCTTTGCTCCATGGCGCCAGCCTCGAGAACGCGCGAATTAACGAACTCTCCGACATGTTCATGAGTGCGCAGCAAAACCTCAGCGCGCTCAATTTGCCAGTGCGCCTGTTTAGCGGTGTGCAGCAGGTTTCGACCCTACCGTTCGCCGCCTGTGCAGAAGATTCGGCGGTGATGGAGGGCTTAACGCCGCGTCTGCAACGCCTGCGTAATCGCTATCTGACCGTGCGCCCCAGCGTCTCTATCTATCGCGCGCTCGCCTTTACCGAAGTCGTCAAAGCCAACCCGGGCATGCCGACCATTTTGCTGCGGGCCAAAGCCTTCCGTCACGCCTGCGAAACCGCCCCGATCCTGATCCAGGACGACGAGCTGATCGTCGGTCATCCATGTGGCAAGCCACGAGCCGGCGCATTCTCACCGGATATCGCCTGGCGTTGGGTGCACGATGAGCTCGATACCATGAGCACCCGTCCGCAAGATCCTTTTGAAATCAGTGAAGCGGATAAAAAGACCATCCGTGAAGAGATAGTGCCGTTCTGGGAAGGCCGCTCGCTCGATGAGGTCTGCGAAGCGCAATATCGCGAAGCCGGTATCTGGGCATTCAGCGGTGAGACCTTCGTCAGCGATCTCTCCTATCACCAGATTAATGGTGGCGGTGATACCTGCCCTGGCTACGACGTTCTGCTGTTCACCAAAGGGATGAACGGTATCAAAGCTGATGCCCAAGCTCATCTTGACCAGCTGAGCATGGAGAACCCGGAAGATATCGACCGTATTTACTACTACAAAGCTGCGATCGAAACCTGCGAAGGGGTGGTCAACTACGCTCGGCGCATCGCAGCCCATGCCCGTGAACTGGCCGCGAAAGAGCAAAATGCCCAGCGCCGCGCCGAGCTGCTGACCATCGCCGATGTGAACGAGAATGTACCGGCCAATCCGCCAAAAACCCTGCAAGAAGCACTGCAGAGTATCTGGACTGTAGAGTCACTGTTCGAGATTGAAGAGAACCAGACCGGACTGTCACTCGGTCGCCTTGACCAGTACTGCTACCCGATGTTCGAAGCCGATATTCGTGAGGGACACCTGACCCACGATAGCGCGTTGGAAATGATGCAGGCGTTCATCATCAAATGTGCCGAACTGATGTGGATGTCGAGCGAGCTGGGGGCGAAATACTTCGCCGGTTATCAGCCGTTCATCAACCTGACCGTGGGTGGCCAGAAGCGCAGTGGTGGCGATGCTTGTAACGACCTGACCTACCTCATCATGGATGCCGTACGCTTTGTGAAGGTTTATCAGCCGTCATTGGGCTGCCGTATTCATAACCAGTCGCCGCAGAAATACATGGAGAAAATCGTCGACGTCGTGAAAGCGGGGATGGGTTTCCCTGCCTGCCACTTCGATGACTCCCACATCAAGATGATGCTGCGCAAGGGCTTTGATTTTGAAGACGCTCGCGATTACTGCCTGATGGGTTGCGTCGAGCCGCAAAAGTCGGGGCGTATCTATCAGTGGACCTCCACCGGATACACCCAATGGCCTATCGCCATCGAGTTCGTGCTCAACCGTGGCCGCATGGTGCTGTTTGACAGCTACCAGGGGCTGGATACCGGTGACTTGCGTGATTTGCGTACCTTTGAGGAGTTCGATGCTGCGGTGAAGACGCAGATTGCCCACATCGTGCGTCTCTCGGCAATCGGGACTGTGATCAGCCAGCGGGTACACCGCGATGTTGCCCCGAAACCGCTCATGTCTCTGATGGTGGAGGGTTGCATGGAGAGCGGAAAAGATGTCTCCGCTGGTGGCGCGATGCTCAACTATGGGCCCGGACTGATCTTCTCTGGCCTGGCAACCTATGTCGACTCTATGGCCGCGATCCGCAGGCTGGTGTTTGAAGACAAAAAGTACACGCTTGAGCAGGTTCGCGATGGACTGCTGGCCAACTTCGAAGGGCATGAAGCGCTGCGCCGCGACTGCTTGAATGCACCGAAATACGGTAATGATGACGACTATGTTGACCAGTATGCGCTGGATATCACCGAGTGGACGGAGAAAGAGTGCGGCAAGTACAAGATGCTCTACTCGGTTATGAGCCACGGCACCTTGTCTATCTCCAATAACACGCCTATTGGTCAGTTGACCAACGCCACGCCGAACGGTCGCTTGGCATGGATGCCGCTCTCTGACGGTATCAGCCCGACCCAGGGGGCGGATAAGCAAGGTCCTACGGCTGTCATCAAGTCTGTGAGCAAGATGAATGTGGAGACCATGAACATCGGCATGGTGCACAACTTTAAGTTCCTCAAGGGGTTGCTGGATACCCAAGAGGGACGTCACGGCCTGATCACTTTGTTGCGTACTGCCTCGATTCTCGGGAACGGCCAGATGCAGTTCAGCTATGTCGACAATGAAGTGCTGAAAAAAGCGCAACAGGACCCGGAGAAATACCGCGACCTGATCGTGCGTGTCGCAGGTTACAGCGCCTATTTTGTCGAGCTGTGTAAAGAGGTGCAGGACGAGATCATCAGCCGCACCGTGATAGAGAAGTTCTAGTCGATGCGTTGAGAACAACTTCTCTGTATTGAAGAATAAATCTGAAGTGCTCCGTGATGGCAGGTCTCAGAAAATGAGACTGCGGCCTGCCATATCCGGAGATGGAGGAAAGCGTGATTGAAAATACTGAATTGACCGGGCGTATATTCAATATCCAGAAATACTCAATATATGATGGAGATGGCATTCGCACGCTGATTTTCTTTAAGGGCTGTAATCTTCGCTGCCCCTGGTGCGCGAATCCTGAAGGACTTAATAGTCAATTTCAGGTGATGTTCTCGCACGACAAGTGTATTAGCTGTGGTGATTGCGTTAACGTTTGCCCGGTCGGGGTTCATTACCGGGCCGAAGAGAATGGGGTCATTAAACATTTTATCGACCGAAATAAAGATTGTATCGGTTGTCGAAAGTGCGAAGAGGTCTGCACGCAGAATGCACTGGATATAATGGGTAAAGATGTCACTGTCAGCGAGCTGATGGAGATCATCATGCAGGACTATAACTTTTACATTTCCTCTGGCGGTGGTGTCACCATCGGTGGCGGTGAAATGAGTCTGCAAACGGATTTTGCCGTCGCCTTATTTGGTGAATGCAAAAAGATGATGATTAATACGGCCATTGAAACTCAAGGCACCACTACCCTGGAAAATTATCAAAAGCTGGCCTCCGTCACTGATGCTTTTTTATTCGACATCAAGCAAATCAACAGCGAACACCATAAAGCGATGCTGGGTATTGGTAATGAAGGTATTCGTCGCAATCTGGAATGGCTGGTTGATTATGGTGCCAAGGTGATTATCCGGATGCCGCTGATCCGTGGATATAACGACTCGTGGGATGCCATTACTGGCGCAATCGAATACGTACAAAAGCTGGCGAAGCGGGGAAATATCCTTCGTATCGACATGCTGCCATACCACCAGCTGGGGCGTAAAAAATATGAGCGTCTGGATATGCCCTACCCAATTACTCAGGACCCGTCTTACACCCCGGATGAATTAGACCGGTTGGAGACGTTCTTTAAGCAATTTGATTTTGATATTCGCTTAGTCCGTCATTAACAGGAGCCGAAAATGAAAAGTTTAGGCGTAATTGAAACGCGAGGATTAGTCGCCGCCATTCAGGCCGTGGACGCTGCCTGCAAATCTGCAAGTGTCAACTGCATTGGTTATCGCAAGGTGGGGGCAGGGTTGGTGAGTGTCTGCTTTGAAGGCGAAATCAGCGCCATTCACACTGCCATCGAACGCGGACTCAGTGTCGCCGCTGCCATCGACAAGCAGGTCAGCTCACTGGTGATTGCGCGTCCAGAAAGAAGCGTCGTGGCATCGCTCAGCAACCTCAAAGGCCACCCGTTGTGTGCAACAGCAAACACTGGTGCAGACGTGACTGTCGACGCGAAAGCGGTCTCGACTATGTCACCGGAAAACAGTGCCCTAACCGGGCTGGTAGCACAAGCAGAGCCCTCACCTGAGCTGGTAGAAGATAAGAGCGCCGCCATAAGGAAAGGGAGGAAGGCATGATCGACCTCCGGCTACATCAAAAAATTGCCACCCGGCTGAGTCAGGTCGCGCCGGCGATACCGGTCGGGATCTCGAACCGGCACGTGCATCTGGCCCAGCAGGATGTCGAAGCGTTGTTCGGTCGGGGTTACGCCCTGACACCGCTAAAACCGCTACGCCAGCCGGGTCAGTTTGCTGCCGAGGAGTGTGTCACAGTGGTCGGTCCCAAAGGCTCCCTGACCCGCGTTCGCGTGCTTGGCCCAACTCGTCCGGCTTCGCAATTGGAAATCTCTCATGCCGATTGCTTCACCCTTGGCATCAAGGCTCCGGTTCGTGAATCCGGTCAATTGGAGAATGCGGGCAGTGCGCTGCTCATCGGTCCCGCAGGCCACGTTGAATTGCGCTCCCAGGTGATTTGCGCCTGGCGACATATCCACATGTCGCCGCAAGATGCCCGTCAGCTGAATGTGACCAACGGCCAGAAAGTGAGCGTGCGCAACAACGGCGAGCGCCAGCTGACTTTCAATGAGGTGCTGGTGCGGGTACGTGACGATTTCGCTTTGGAATTTCATATCGATACCGAAGAAGCTAACGCCGCTGGATTGAAAAACGGCGCGCAGGTCACGCTGATCGGTTAACGGAGAACCGCCATGACCGACGAACAGATTGAACGCCTGGTCGAACGTATGCTCCAGCGCCTGCAGCCGCCGCTGCTGGTGATGGGTACTGCCACTAAGGGTTATCGGGAGGCAATTCGAAGCCGCCTGGCTGGATGCGGGCATCGCCTGCATCTTGCGCTGGAAGAGGGCATTGAGGATGCAATGCAGTGGAAACCACTGGGGGACGCTGTGGCGAGCAGCGTTTGGCAACAGACCCTGCCGCAAACACCTTATCGCGCGCTGGTGCTGCCATTTCTCGACTATCCGCTGGCGATGGATCTTCTAAGCGGCACGCTCCGCAGTCCCGTTGCCCAGCGTGTACATGATGCCTTGTTGACTGGATTACCTGTGTTCGCGCTGCGCTATCACTGCGATCCGGCTAGCGAACTGAACCAGCTGCTGGGGGCGCAACCAAATTCAGCTTACGCAGGCCATATGCATGCTGCATTGACCCGCCTGAGTGAGATTGGCGTCACTTTGTGCAACATAAATGAGCTGCTGGAGACGCTGGCATCGGGTGATGAAGCAGCTCCAGTGCCGGCAAGCACCACGAGCACCGCCCGGCGCTATCTCACGGTCAGTGATGTAGAGATGAATCCGCTGCTTGCTAGTGCACCCGAAGCGCAGCTGACCGATGCAGCAATCGACTTTTTGAAAAGTAACAGAAAAGAAAAGAAAAAAATCTTACCTTAAATAACAAACCTGGAGTTTTAATTTATGTCTTCAAAAACAAAATGTTGGTTATGGATGCTGTTGGTTATTCTTTCAGAAACCTCAGCAACGTCGACCTTGAAAATGTTTGGCAGCAGTGAAGGTAATACCAAGATGATGCTGCTTGGTCTGCTCGTGCTGCTGTATTGCACCTGTTACTACTCGCTATCTCGAGCGGTAAAAGATATCCCGGTTGGACTTGCTTATGCTACTTGGTCCGGCACCGGTATTTTGGTTGTGTCTACCTTGGGTATGGCATTTTACGGACAGCACCCAGATACGGCAGCTATTATCGGCATGGCAGTTATTGCTAGTGGCATTGTTATAATGAATCTGTTCTCAAAAATGGGTAGCGAAGAAAGTGAAGCTTCTTCAGGTGAGTCATCTGATTCATTAAGTGAAAAAGTTGCCAATTAATATAAAAGGAGTGGTATATGTTTAATCTTGGGTTTTTATGGTTGGCGCTTTCTATTGGCTCTGAAATTACCGGTACATCAATGATTAAAAAAACCAATGGATTTAGAAAGCTAGCTCCATCGGTCCTGGTAGTCTGTGCCTACAGTCTGTGTTACTTCGCACTGACGCGCGCAATGAGCACGATTCCTGTTGGTGTCGCTTACTCGTTGTGGTGCGGGTTTGGCATTGTTGGAGTTACCATTTGCTCGATGATTTTGTATAAGCAAAAACCAGATTTTCCTGCAATCCTCGCCATGGTTCTGATTATCACTGGTGGAATAATCATGAACGTATTCTCATCGATGTAAACTTTGAAAGCACCTTCGTTCATATGGATGAAGGTGCTTTACTTTATTTATGCTGGCCGGGAACGCTGCATGGGGTTAACCCGTACACAGATCGATAGGCATGGGCCTTATTGAGCAATTCCGAGGCCAGGCGGCCAACTCCCGGGCCGTTTTCCTCACTTAACTTGTGAGCGCTGGTAACCGCAGGCCTGTTTCCACTGTTTCAACTCGCCTGCTGATAGCGCTCTGGTGGCTGGAATGGGACAGCCATCCACTTGAACAGCGAGTTGATGGGGCCTTCGAGGGCACGCAGGGGCAACTTGAATACGGCCTTGAGCATCAACACCGTCTCAATCGCGTTATTGCTGTAGTGAAAGCCGCGTCCACGCCGGTCATGATGGGTGGTGCAATGCCACGCTTGATGGCGTGTCCATCCAGAGGGTCAGGGAACCACGTTGAACCAACGCCGGGATGTATTGTTTCCAGTTGCTGATCTTCTGTGTGGGTTTGCTCATTTGGCACTCTCGATGGCTGGTCTGAGAGCTCAGAACACCGAGTTGCGGGATAGTTCCCTGATTTGGTCAACAGGACCCATTGGAGGGGGTCGGGGCCAGAAAGGATCAAGGGGTTGGCATCTTGCGATACCAACCCCTTGTTTTGTATGGCGTTCCCGACTGGAGTCGAACCAGTGGCCTGTCCCTTAGGAGGGGCGTGGAAACCTGTTTAATTCTGTCTAAAGATGTCTGTTGCATTTATTTTAATCTATTAAATATCAATGCTTTATTTGTTTTTTCGTCCAAAGCTGTACAAATTTTTTTAACCCTATAGCATGCTAAACAAGTACGCCAACAAGTACGCCAGATTGGAGTTTTGATGCTTAACCAAGACCGAGAGATTGCGGCTCTCACTCCACCGGAGGGGAAGGATCGGATTGTTTGTGCAGTGAAGTCCCGCTATGGCTCCGGACTGTCCGTTGAGGCTAGGTTTGGTAGACCAACCAAGAGTTGGCTTTATCGCTATTACATCGCGGGCAAGCAGCAAAAAATGACGCTCGGAAATTATCCGGCAATGAGTCTTGCAGAGGCGCGGCAAGCCCATAAAGACGCCATTGCGCTGGTGGACCGCGGGATTGATCCAAGGCTTCAGAAAGCTGAAGAGAAAGCGGCTAATGAAGTTGTGTTAACGGTCGGTGTAGTTGTTGAACGTTGGCTGGATTTTCGCGAGGAAACAGGTGATTTGAAGCCCCTGACCTTACTGCGTCACCGCCAGCGCTGGGAGCGGCATCTCAAGAAGCATCTCGATAACGTGCGGCTGTCTGACCTCACCACCGCTCATCTGGCCCAAGCTTTGGAATTGGCCAGGAGGGCATCTAAGCCCGCATCAGGGAAAGCACCCAAAAGCCGGGGAGAGGAGATCCGCAAAGCGCTCACTACGATCAGCCTGGCACTCGATTACGCGAGAATTCACCACCTCATCTCGAACAACCCTGCTCGGTTATTACGGCCTAAAGATTTCAATATCGAGGCCAGGACGCGCGAGCGTTGGTTGACTGTCCCGGAGCTGCGGCAGTTGTGGAAAGCCATAGATGGAGAGCTTGCGAATCAATCAGCGGTTGAAGGGGCCAAGCGGTTTAATCTCATTTCTCCATCTGCTGCGGCTGCGATCAAGTTGCTCATCCTGACAGGGGCGCGACGAGGTGAAGTAGCCCAAATGCAGCGCTCACAGGTAGTGAATGGCGTTTGGACTATTCCGGAAACCAAAAATGGCAGAGCTCACACTGTCTATCTGAGCCAAGTGGCGCTAGATATTATCCAGAACCAGCGGAGTGGGGAGTTTGTGTTCGAATCAGTCAGAACCCCTGACAAACCGATACTTGAAGACTCGATCACCAGAGCGTTGAGGAGACTGCAGGCTCGATTACTGCCTGATATGGAACCTTTCACCGTGCATGATCTGAGGCGCAGCGCAGCAACGAATTGGGCTGAGCGGCTTGGTGCTGAAGAACGGATAATTGAAGTCTGTTTGAATCACCAGCCGATCAACAAACTTGTGCGGATCTACCACCGGTCAAAGCATGAAGAGAAGACCAGGGCGTTATGGCTGCGATGGGGAGAGCTTGTCACCTCCGAGATAGCAAGAGACCCACTGTAAGCTCTTGTTGGTGCCGGAAAATCCTCTAGCCGGAGTAAGGGCTTTAGAGGGGGGTGTAGAGGGAAGAACCAAATTTAGCACTCAATCAAGTAGCCGAGCGGATAGGTAAATCGGCTCGTATCGTAGAACGGTCTGCATCCGCTCTTGTTAAAGCAGGACGGCTTCGTTTTGTCGGGCCACGTAAGAGCGGACGTTGAGAAGTGTTGGAAGCAGGCAGTCAGCAGCAATGATTTCCTGACGTCCAAGCTGATGAACGAGACGTTACCGAGCCACCGACAGTATGGCAACCACAGGTTTTTGGACGACTATCTTGAA
>OBZR01000702.1_pt1 | contig 17201 bp, 21 predicted proteins | sample 1495541 | NCBI WGS metagenome assembly OBZR01 (sample SAMEA2580240, study PRJEB22360) | human gut metagenome | biome: human gut; feature: human-associated habitat; material: faeces | place: Denmark | collected 2008/2010 | reverse complement strand
AACGGCTCTTTGTCAACTGTAGTGGGTGACGAAAAGCTAACATCTAGAGAGGACCCGATAGGTCTTCTCTTTTTTTATGTTCAGATTGATGTCTTAGCTACTGTGATGCGATGACAGCTTTTACACTGGAAACGACGTTTCTTGAGACGTAGCAGTGTAGGAGTTCCAGCTTGTTCGAGAAGAGGAATTTTAGAAGGTTTTTGAAAGTCGTACTTAATCATCTTTCCTTGGCAGTGAGGACATGATGGTGCAGGGTAATCAAGTTTTGCTTGAATCTCGATGTGGGTATCTTTTTCAAAAACAAGTGCAATAATGATATTTGGGTATTTAATTCCGATTAGTTCTGTGGTATTCTTAATAAGTCTCATGAGTTCTTCCTAATGATGGTTTGGTTGCTTTTCATTATAGTTCTTATGGGATTTTTTGTGTATATTCAAAAAGCTCCCTAATCTCTACAGTGGTTTTACCCACTACAGAAATTATAGAGCCGAAAAACTGAGTTTTTTTGCTTGTCTCTCGAAAACCACTAGCACAGCTAGTGGTTCCGCAAAGCTTTTAGCGATGTATCAAAAAAGTCCTCTTAAAGTGTTATATTAGATAAGGTTTCCCGTCCACTAACTAATATACTAAAGGAGGACCCCTGATGATACAGGATAATAATAGTTTAGCACATACCACATGGAATTGTAAGTATCATATTGTTTTCGCATCAAAATATCGATGTCCAATAATCTAAGAGAAGTACAAAGCAAGTATAGGTCAAATCTTACGTTTTTTTATGTGAAAGAAAAGGTATTGAAACACATGAATCAGAAGCTTGCACAGATAATATTCACATGCTAGTTAGTATACCCCAAAAACTAAGTGCCTCCTCATTTATGAGATATTTAAAGGGAAAATTAGCTTAATGATATTCGACCGATACGCTAATTTTAAGTATAAATATGGGAATCGCAAATTTTGGTGTTGAGGCTTTTATGTTGACACTGTGGGTTGAAATCAGAAGTGAATTGAAGAATATACTCGTAATCAATTACAAGAAGACGTGGTAGCTGATCATCTTAGTCTTTTTGAGGAGTACGATCCATTCATTGGTGAAAAGAATAAAAGAAAGTAGCCTTAAGGAGACCCGCTAGTTTATTTCACCCTAGAAGTTAGACAGAGAAAATCGAACTTTTGGGGTGTTTTTATTATGAAATAAACTTACGAGGATCAAGTTCAGATTTATGAACTTAGAAAGCAAGGAGAAAGCTTTGAATAACTTTCAAATTAATTTGGGTAGTCTAAAGTATGCAGAGAATATAAAGGAGCTATAATAATGATTTCTTATTCAATCTTGATACTTTGGATAGGGCACCTCACCTCATTAAGAAATTAATAAATAGGTAGAGAGTTCCCATATGAACTAGTGGTAAAATTATAGACACTGTAGATAAGGTTGCTAAAAATAGAAAAGAATTGTATAATGGTCTCAGTTAAAATCAATAAAATAAAAAGACTAGCCTAGAAAAATGTTTGGCGACATTTCTCTAGGAGCTTCGTTGATAGCCCTACCTATCTAACGAAACTACTTCTAGTGCAATTTCTTGATTCATTTCATTATACCACAAAAATGTGTTATTTGAAATTATTTACTAAATTGTACTAATATTTTAAAAAAAAATCAAGTAGTTGAGTTAAAAAATAGATGGTATCGACGAGGAGTTGATACTTTTTTTGTGTTTTCTAGGAAAGGAGGAAAGACAATGAATATTAAAAAGATTCATCAAATGGTTCTAAAAGATGGACTGAGACACTTTAAATTTAAAAATACTAAATATCAAGATGTTCCTTACGAGGAAAAAAAAGGTTCTATATTTGCATATCGTAACAAGAAAAATATGATTTGTGGTCGAGGTGTTGTTATTACTTCACTGGAAGCTGTTGAAGAGAACCAATCCAGTTTTACTCACTGGACTCCAAATGTCTATCGTTATGGAACATATACTCAAACTAAACCTCGTATAACCCAAGGACATAGAGAAAACAATATTCGACAAATTAACACATTCTATGTTGATTTTGATATAAAGAATCAGAAAGAAACATTTAATTGTAATGATATTTTAGTTTCCTCTTTAGACCTAGGATTTATGCCAACACTAATTCTAAAGACAGATAATGGATACCAAGCTTACTTTATTCTGAAGGATGTTGCATATGTGACTGCAACTAGTGATTTTAAGGTGGTAAACGTTGCTAAGATAATTTCTCAGAATATAAGAGAACATTTTAAAAGGGATCTACCTGTAGATATGACTTGCAATCATTTTGGGATTGCTCGAATGCCTAGAGAAGATAATATCGAGTATTTCAATAAGGACAATAGTTATACGTTTTCTGAATGGTTTAACTGGTCCATGCAACAGGATGACTTACTATACACTAATAAAAATAATCGTGTAGTATTATCTGGAATAGAAGGAAAAAAACAAATTGATGAGCCATGGTATCATCTTCTTAAGAATAGCTCGAAAATATGTGGTAAGAAGAATCTTATGGGGCGAAATAATGTTATTTTCACTTTAGCCTTAGCTAACTATGCTTCAGGAATTTTTCAAACTGAATGTTTAAAGGAATTGACAAAATTCAATAATGAATTAGATACACCTTTGAATAAATCAGAATTAAATAAGACAATCGTAAGTGCATATTCAGGTAAATATAAAGCTGCTAGTCGTGAGTTTATCAAAATTCTCTGTCAAACATGGGTTGATCCTAATCTGTCTCAGAAGGAGCTGTTTATTAGTCAGAGATGGCATAAATTCAAGAAGTCGCGTGAACAACGTCAACGTAGTCACTTATCAGAGTGGAAAGAGGATGTTATAGACTATGTAATCAAGAAAACCACAAAAGATAATCCTTATATCAGAGCTCCTAAAAAGGTTATTATAGAAGCTTTAGGTATTCCTGAGCGCTCACTTGATTATGTTTTAAAAGATCTTCAAGAAGAAGGGAGTCTTATCTATTCGTTCAAACGTGGTCGAGGTGGAGGAATCACTTTAGCCTCGATCCGAACTATCGCTCTATCTCTTATTGAAGTAAGTAAAAAAGCACGAGAAGTATATTATCAATATTTGTCAAGAATTTTAGAATTCTCTCTAGAAAAGGTTGCAGAGGTATTTGATAATGTCTTAGTTAATTTACGAGAGCTATTGGATGAAGCTTTGTTTGAATTTGATACGGGCTAAAAATAAAACCCGCATACTGCCTTTACATAATATCTATGATACTGAGATGTTTTTTGTTTGGGAGGACAGTAGGGTATAATCTAATTGTTATTTTTTTATTACTTTTGATATAATGTTTTTTAAAGGTCATTTGGGTTAGGCATAATTTATGTGTAGAGTAGGGTATATTAGAGTTAGTAGTAAGGAACAAAATTGGGATAGGCAGATAGAGAATTTATCTGGAGTATCCAAGGTGTTTTCGGATAAGCTTAGTGGAGGAGATGGAGATAGGCCAGGATTAAGTGCTTTATTGTCTTTTATTCGTGAGGGAGATATTGTGGTAGTTTCTGAATTAGATCGTTTGGGACGGAATAATAAGGAGTTGACTGAAGTAATGTCGATTATTCACTCAAAGGGGGCTACTATTGAAATTTTAAATTTACCTAGTTTATCAGGTATAAGAGATGAGAATTTGAGGCAGTTGCTTAATAATTTAATCATTGAGATTTATAAGTATCAAGCTGAAGAGGAGAGAAAACGCATTTTAGAGCGTCAGAGACAAGGTATTGAGATTGCTAAACGTAAAGGGAAATATAAGGGTAGGAAACCTATGTTTAAGAGAAATGATATTAAATTGCAACATGCATTTGATTTGTTTCTTGCAGGTCATTCGGATAGAGAAGTTGAAGAATTGGTTGGTATTAACGCTAGAACTTTTAGGCGTTATAGAGAGAAGTATAATGTTTCAAGAAAAAAAACACCTCGTTAGGTGATTACTAATTTGATACTATCTTCTAGATAACTTTCAATTTCATTTTGAGATGTTTCGTGGAGGTTAATGATTCCTAAAAATCCAATATGACTTCTGAAAAATTGGGTGTAGTTTATAATTGTTGAAGCAAGTATTAATGGAGAGTTAGGTTCGTTTTGTCGGATTTTTTTAGAGATAGATAGTCCATCCCAAGATTTTAGTTGAGGATCGTTTATGATAAAATAGATATTAGTAGAGGCACTCATTTTCTTTATATAATTTTGTTTAATTTGAAATCTAATGTTAGGGTGCTTTTCTTTTAGTGATTGTTTAATAATTTGAGGTAGTGAATGTGGATATTTAAGTGGTTGAATTACATAGATTGTAATTTTCATGTTTTCATGGCTTACCTTTCTTTTTATTATTAATATTATCATGATGGATAAGTAGTGAGGACGATTTGTCGTGAGTGGAATCTATTTTGTAATGACTGACGTAATTTTACCGTTTATTATAGTATAAATACCAATGGTTGCAATTATAGTTTTTTAATAAAACTCTTTGTTATGATTAGGCTAGTTGTAGCAAGGAGTATATTATGGATTATTTTATTGCAAAAAAAGGTACTAAATCAGTTAAAATTCAAATTGGAGATATTTTATATATCGGTACATTATTGGGTCGTCCTAGGGTTTTACAGTTTATAACTGATAATGAAGTTTATGAGGCTTATGGAAAGTTAAAAGACTTTGAATTAATTTTAGGTTCAACATTTAGACGTTGTCATAGAAAATATTTAGTTAATCTTAGTCGTATAAAAGCTATTGATACAGGTACTAGGCAAATCATATTGGATAATGGTAAGGTTGGTTCGATTGAATGTTCGCGACGAAATCTTAATGAAGTTTTTGAAGCATGGAAGGATTTTTAGTTTAATAGGATAGACAATGTTAAATATTTTTGTATTAGAAGATGATTTCTTTCAACAAACTCGTATTGAGACAGCGATAAAGAAATGTATGGATGATAATAAGTTGAGGTATAGATATTTAGAGGTATTTGGGAAGCCCCAACAGTTGTTAGAAGCAATTAAAGAGACAGGAAATCATCAATTTTTCTTCCTTGATATTGAAATTAAAGGGGAAGAAAAGAAAGGAATGGAGATTGCACGTAAAATTCGTGAAAAAGATCCTAGTGCATCGATTGTTTTTGTGACGACCCATTCGGAATTTATGCCAGTAACTTATAGTTATAGAGTATCTGCTTTGGACTTTATTGATAAAGGGTTGAGTGAACAAGATTATCAGGAAGCTATTTCTGATGTTCTAATACATGCTGCTAGTAGTATTAATAAGACAGTAGGTGACGATTCATTTAGTTTTAGATCAGAACATTCCCAAATACAAGTTCCTTTTTCAGATATTCTTTATTTTGAGACTTCTTCTACGATTCATAAGGTAATTTTAACAACTAAAAAAGGGCATATGGAATTTTATGGTAAAGTTTCGGATATCGCTAAGTCAGATGAGAGACTTTATCAGAGTCATAGATCTTATGTAGTGAATCCGGAAAATGTTATTCGTGTTGATAAAGCAAATCATACTGTTTATTTTGAGAATGGTGAATCTTGTTTTGTATCTCGCATGAAATTAAAGGGTCTAGTTGAGAGGATTGCTTTGAGATGAAGCTTGAATATGAGGGAGTATTTTTTATTGGATGGGTCATTAGATTTGTTATATTTCAACAAGTTAGTGATTATAGGTTTAAACGTATATATTTGTTTACTATACCTATTATATTTACATTTGTTGAATATTTTTTTTATGATGTTGTATTTTGGTGTGAATTCTTTTTCCTACCTATAATAGTTTTATTCATAAAAACAAAAAAAAACTGGTCATTGATTCAATCTCTATTTTATTGTTTTTTTACTTTAACTATCTTTGAGATAGTTAGTAGTTTATCTTCCCTTTATTTTCAATTTGTGTTTAGGATATCAGAGGTTACTTTGAACAATAACGTTTGGTTAGATTGGATTCCCACACTCTTATCTTTTCCTTTATATGTTTTGTTTTTAAAATTAGTAAGAATAGATTTAAATACATTTTCAAGAGAAATTAAAAATGATAAGTTAACAAGAGTTGTTTACTTATTTACTATAACAATGATTTTATATTATATATCTAACTATATTTTACTAAGTATACCTACATTAGAGTATGCGGGCTGGATCTCTTTTAATATAGAAGATATATATATTAATAGGGTAATTATTTATAGTTACTTTCCAATATTCTTAGGTTTTTTATTATACATTCAGTATCTTGTTAAAGAAAATATAAATAGGGAGCTAGAAAAAATTAAGGACTCACAGATTTCATCGATGAGTATATATAGTAAGCATATAGAGTCATTGTATAAAGAAATCAAGAGTTTTCGTCATGATTATACAAACATATTAGTTAGTTTAAATGAATCCATAAAAAATAGAGACATAGATGGGATTGAAAGTATATATAATTCAGTACTTTTGGATTCAGATAAAACTTTTTATAATACGCATTATGATATTGCTAATCTAGTAAATCTAGATAATTTAGCAATGAAATCTATTATTTCAGCTAAAATGTTTGAGGCACAAAGTAAGCAAATTCGACTTTCTATAGAGATAGAGAAGGTTATTAAAGCTCCATCTGGTATAGATTTGATAGAGTTATTGAAAATATTAGCCATTTTTCTGGACAATGCTATAGAAGCATCTTTGGAATCATCTTCTCCAGAAATTTCATTTGTCTACTTTCAAGAAGAAAATCGTAAAATAATGATTATTGAAAATTCGACGAAGCAGGAGAAAATTAATACAAAGGTCATTTTTAATTATGGATACTCAACTAAAGGAAGTAGCAGGGGAGTAGGATTGGCTAATGTATATGAGATTATATCGACTTACAGCAGAGTATACTTAAAAACTTATAGTAATCAGTATAAATTTCGTCAAGAATTAGTTTTTGAAGATAAAAAAGAGTAGACATATAATAGAGGTCTACTCTTTTTTAATATCTATGGCGTCTTCTATGATCAAATGATAGGATGTTACTATAACCATTTCCTCCAATTACTTTTTTTAATTGTTCTGTCTCGACTGTTTGGAAATTTTTAGCAAAATCTTTAATTGAAGGTGTCATTATGTTAGTATCTCCTTGTATTTGATTATATTTATTTTGATAAATAAATTATACAAGATAGACCTTATTTACCACAAAAAATGTAACAAACGGCACAAAAAATGTAATAAACGGTTAGTAGTTGTTTTTTAGCAAACGTCGGTAGATTCCGTCTTTCTTAATTAATTCGGAGTGGGTTCCCTGTTCCTTTATTTTTCCCTTTTCTAGTACTATTATTCTATCGGCATGTTTAGCAATTGATAGTCTATGAGCTATAAATATGATAGTTTTATTTGTTATTGTCAATAAATTATTTATAATCTGTTGTTCGGTTGTAATATCTAGATTACTAGTTGATTCATCTAAAATCATTATAGATGAATCAACTAGTAACGAACGAGTCAATGCTAATCGTTGTTTCTGACCGCTTGATAGAGTTGTTCCGGAGACAACCTCAGATTGAAATTGTCTAGGCATATTCAGGATATCTTCTAATATTTTAGTAGTTTTACAGGCATTAATGATGATTTCCTCAGAAATATTATCGTCACCTAAAGTGAGATTTTCCATTATAGAACCACTAAATATATATGGTTGTTGAGGAAGATAATTGATATATCTTCTAAGACTTTTTTTATTGATTTTATTTAGATTTTTTCCATCAATATAAATTTCACCTGATGTAGGCGCAAAAAAGCCAACTAGCAACTTAGCAAGAGAAGATTTTCCTGAACCGCTAGCTCCAACAATACAAATTTTCTCACCAGAGGTGATTGAGAGATTGATATCAGTTAGGATAGGTGTGTCGAAGTCATATTGGTAGGAAACATTTTTTAGTTCTATGTCCCCACTTAATATGTTATCATATTTCCTATTTAATGAATGCTGATGTTCAGATTGTACAAGGTAAACTTCATTGAGTCTATTATTAGCCACCTGAGCAGCTTGAATTTTAGTTTGTAACCCAATGATATTTTCTAGTGGTGTAAGGAAGTAAGATAGTAAGGTGTTATAGGTAATCAGTTGTCCAATTGATAACTTGTGTGTGATAACAAGTTGTGCTCCCAACCATAAAATAATTACATTTAGAAGTAGTTGAGTAGTTTGCTTTAGTGAATTTTGAAGTGCTTCAAATTTACTTAGTTTGAGGGATTTGTATATGAATGTTGAGAACACTTCGTGTAATTGTTTAAATCTGATATCCTCACTTGCTAGTGATTTAATTGTTTCAATTCCATTTAAGTCTTCAACTAATAACGAATTGAGTCTGGAGTTTTCATGCATAACCTCATTATTTATTTTTTCAAAAAATGGAACGAAAAATAAAATAATAATACCATAGATAGGTATTGTGGCAGTCGTAATCAAGAATAGCAATTTATTTTGTGATATCATAGCTATTCCAATAAATAGTATAACAGTACAGTCAAGAAATAATGATAGAAGTGTGCTAGCAAGTGCATCAATAATTGTTGTTGCATCAGTAAACCTGGAGATGATTTCCCCAGTTCTTCTGGTAGAAAAAAAGTTTATAGGTAAATTAAAGATGTGACTCAAATAACCTAGAAATAATTCTGATGTTAACTTTAAGCTTAATTTTTCAAGAAGGTAACTTCTTAGATAGGATATTATTTGCTGAAGTATATAGGATAGGACAAGTCCTATAGTTACTATATTTAGTAATGAGTAGTTTTTTTGAGGGATATAGAGATCTAGAATCTCCTGAATGTAGTAAGATCCTATGATACTAATAGTTGTTATAATGAGGCTATATAAGATGATGTTTTTGATAATAGAGCTATGATTTTTTAATTTTGGAATAAAATCTATCAAACTATGTTTTTTTTCTCTATAAATCTGATAGTTTTTATTAGGCTCTATAAAAATAGCTATTCCACTCCATTCAGAAGAAAACATATTTTTATCTAATTTAGTAATTTTTACAGTTGGATCTGGGTCACCTACGATGATTTTATCTTTATATATTCCGTGAACAACATAATAGTGAGGTATTCTACTTTTTTTATTGACATGAACGATAAAAGGAAATGGGATATTATCCATTTCAAATAAAGACATATCAGCATTTATTGCTTGGGTATCAAAATTTAGCGATTCAGCTGCCTTTATAATACCTAAAGCACTTGTTCCTTCTATATTAGTCTTAGCTAATTGTCTGAGTTTTGTAAGTGAGTAATAAGAACCGTGATATTGAATTACACTAGCAAGAGCGGCTACACCACAATCTCTCATATCAATTTGAGGGATATAATTATATTTTTTTGATAAATATTTTTGAAACAACATATATTATATTATATCATATTATGATACAATATAATATATTGGCGGAGAGTATTATATTATGATAAATAAGGAGTAGCTATGAGAGTTATTACAGTAAATATTAATAAGGGTGGTACAGGAAAATCAACGTTTTCTTATAACTTTACTAAATGGTTATCAAATATAAAAGAGAAAAAGGTACTGTTAATTGATGGAGACTCTTCGTGTAACCTGAGTTATTCTTTCAATAAACATAGTGAAAGAACTATTTTTGACGTTTTTGAGAGTGGTAAGTTTGATGTTGTACATATAGACAAGAATTTAGATTTTATTAATGGTTCCGCTTTACTAACAGATGATACGTTGGAACTAAGAAGACAACAAAACAATTGCCTAATTATGTTTATGTGGATTGCTGATAATATAGAAATATTATCAAATTATGATTTCATTATTATTGATACTCATAACGACGCAAGCTTGGTTACGTCAAATTTTATTGCTGTTGCAGATTTAGTTTTAGGCATTTCAGAACCGTCTCGCAATGGTTATCGAGCTTGGTTGGAGCTTCAAGCGACAATTGATGATTTAAAGGAAAATGTTGTAGATATTATGACTAGGAAGTCTTATGTACAAGCAGAACCTTATTTAATTGGTAACAAAATTGAGCACATTGGAAATACGTCAAAAGATTTTTTGAATCTTATATCAGAAGATAAACGATATATAGGTTATCTTCCCAAAAAAGAATTATTAGCTAAAAGTTTATTATTAGATAAAGATATTTTCGAACAGAAAAAAAAGATGACTGTATCGGAACAAAAAAGAAATGAACAATTTTTTACTCATGTAAATTTATTGTTTGATAATATATTGAATACAATATAATACAATATAATACATTGTATAACAGTGGAGGAAATAATTATGGATAATAGATTCTCTAGTTTTAATAAAGCAAAGCAAGAATTACAAGAAATTAATTATAAAGTGAAAAGACCGAAGATAGTTGAAATAGAAGAAAAAAAGAAAACATATTCATTTACACTTTTACCTTCAGAGAGGAGGATGTTAGCAGAGCTTGCAGAAGAATCAATTATCAAGGTATCAGATTCTCAATTATTGGGAAGTATCATTCGAGAAAAATATAATGATGCGAAACATTGATAATATAATTATCAGATTGGTTGATGAACGAATCTCTATGTATAATTCTAAGAAAGGATTATACATATTTTTTATTTTTGAAAACACTAAAGTCTAGCAAGAAACAAGCACTCTTTGTATTACAAGATAATAATTGAAATACAAAGAGTGTTATAACTTTTTTTTTTTTTGAGTATTATCGTTTTTATCTATAAGAAGTAACGATTACTTTAATTTAGTTCTCTCATTGGAATCTCTGTTATAAAAGGAGGGGGGGGAGATTAAGGATAATGAGTGTTTTATGTATCTATTTCCTTGTGTAATACGCGAGGATTTTTTATTATTACGTTTTCATAAGACTCAGATTTTAGTTCATCCCTATAACTCATGAAATAGTTCGTGTTGATTAATATTTTCTTAAAAATACTTTGATATGTAGGTATAACTTTCCATTTCTAACATAGATTTTAAGACTCGATAGATAATGGTATATCTGAGATTATTATATACGATTAACTTTTTTTGATATCCACTTATTACTAAAAATGAGCTGTTTATTATATTTTAAACGTTAATTATCATTTTTGGCATATACTGACTTGTGTAAAAGCAAGTTAATAAAAAACTTAGCTAAAATAATTAATGAAAGGGATATAGTATGTTTAATTTTATTAGACCAAGACTAAGTGTTGTTTCACGTAAAAAACGAAATAATTTTATCAACCGAGTAATTAATTAAAAAAGTAGAGGAGAGTTGTATGGTTAGGAAGAATATTGTAAATAGTGATTTCATTCGATCACAATGGCCGAAACCATGGAAACATTGGAAAAAGTATCCATGGATTGTTAATTAATAGAATAAAGGAGAAAGTATAATGCAAAATAAAAAGAATATGCGAGTAAAGAATCCTACGAAACGTAATACAGTTAATCTAGGTATTGTAAGTTACAGCTACACACGTGGCCGTCACACAATTTAACTAATAAGGAGTAAGAATATGTCAAAACAATTGAAACAAACAAAGAAAGCATCGAAACGTAATACAGTTAATCTAGGTATTGTAAGTTACAGCTACACACGTGGCCGTCACACAATTTAACTAATAAGGAGTAAGAATATGTCAAAACAATTGAAACAAACAAAGAAAGCATCGAAACGTAATACAGTTAATCTAGGTATTGTAAGTTACAGCTACACACGTGGCCGTCACACAATTTAACTAATAAGGAGTAAGAATATGTCAAAACAATTGAAACAAACAAAGAAAGCATCGAAACGTAATACAGTTAATCTAGGTATTGTAAGTTACAGCTACACACGTGGCCGTCACACAATTTAACTAAATTCGATAGTTAATGTTGTCATTAACTATCAATGAAATGAGACTTATAGAACCTTGGATAGCTATAGTAAGTCTCATTTCATTGATAAAATAAATAAAAAGCGAGGCTATATATGTCGTTATTTAAATCAGTTTTCAAATCAGTTTTTAAGAGAAAGGATGTTAATATTTTTCTTACATTCGCCTTTCTCCCCATTTTAGTTCCATTGCTATCAGGATTTATGGAAGGAATGAGCTCGGAATACACAGGTAGTTTTATTTCTTTTTTAGAATCGGCAGTGAGTACGCAGTATCGTTTTGTACTACCAGTACTTTTATTTTCTTTAGTTGTATCTTCAGTTTTTAAGGACGAAATAGATTCAGGGATTATGTTTCTTTATAAAGATATTAATAGAAAGAAAATTTTTAATGCCAAATTATTGAGTTTAGTTGTAGTATACAGTATTTTTTTGGGCTTGACTATTTTTATGAGTCTTGTGTCTTATTATGGATTTATGTTGCCAAAAGGAGAAGTTTCAGCAAACTTTATTTCGAATCAATCTTCAGCTACAATTAAAAGTTTATTTACCTTAATTTCAACTATTAATTTAAATCTAATTACAATTGCTTTAGTTGTGATGGTATCTATCACTTCTAAAACTATTAAGTCAGTATTAGCTGGAGTCTTCTTTTCACTAGCGGCATCTGTTTCTCCGATGTTAATCGGTATTCAGTACCTTTTTCCAAATGGATATATCCACTTTATTCGAAGTAATTGGATTTTAGCATATATGGCTGCAGTTGTTATTTCCATTATCTATTTCGTTATTTTTTACGTAAGAGGTATGCATAAATTTAAAAATGTAGAATTCTAGGAGGAGAAATGAAGAATAATATCCAATCGTTAGTTTTTCCATTGGGATTAGTTGCGATGGCATCCTTGATATATAGTGTAGGGACATCAACTATTTTCTTACTGCCCATGAATAATTTACCCTTGTCTTATTTATTTACTCTTATTATTTTTATGCCATTAGGATTTATGTTAATTCCACATATGGTATCAAAAAGAAATGAAATTTATTCATCAGATTGTGAGGTTAAGTTTCATTGGAAATCATACATATGTATTGCATTAATGATTTTTTTAGTAAACCATTTTGTGTTGGGAAGTGATGAATATTTTCATCAGATGATTATTGCAATGTGTGAAGAGTTTTTATTTCGGTTTGTCATCTATAGAGTTTTAAGAAAAAACTATTCATACCTATTAGCAATATTAATTGGCTCATTATTATTTGGTGTTTTGTTACATCTTAATTATCCTTTAGTGGATAATTTACTTGTTCGATTTCCTTTAGGATTGCTATTCTCACTTCTAGCAACTAAGCTAGGTTTAGAATACGCAGTTGGAGGACACTGGATCTTTAATCTATATCAATCTATTATTTAACAGGAGATTTTGAATAATGTTAATCTTATTAATTACCCTTATTTATTTACTTACGACTTTGGCAACTATCTTTTTATTGCCTCATATGTCTGTTCCAATCCTTTTATTTTCTTTATATGTGTTACCATTGATTATTAATTTTATTGGATATAAGCTAAAGCAACTTAAACATAAAACGTTTCTGACTTTCTTATTACCCACAATGTCTTTATTAGGGTATATGGTATTTGCTTACGTTACTGTTAAATCAGGTACTTGGACAAATTTTGTTAATATTAATACGTTTTCAAATAGTGATATGAGTGTAAAAGTTGGAATGAATTTGTTATCAGTATCTCAACTAGTATTTGTGACATTGCTGTTTTATGGAGTGTCACTGACAACGCACTTTATTAATAAAAAAATTTCAGTGAATAAAGGAGCTAAATATGCTTAAAATAGAAAATCTTTCAAAAAAATTTCCCGGTAATGATTTTTATTCGCTATCAGATGTATCTCTCGAAATTGAGAAGGGAGAAATTGTAGGCCTTATTGGAAAAAACGGCGCTGGTAAGTCAACATTAATGAAAATGATGGCAAAATCACAAAAACCAACTTCAGGTAAGATTAGTTATAATGGTACGGATATAAATAGTAATGATAATGTTTTGGAAGACTTTGGAATTATGATTGAACCAGTATTCTATCCAGAAATGTCAGTTATAGATAATCTAAAGTTTTATTTGAAGCTTCATGGAAAAAAAGAGTTATATCCTAATATCGAGAGGACTTTGAAATTAGTTGAGTTGTGGGAATCTCGAAATCGTAAACCCAAAGGATTCTCATTTGGGATGAAGCAGCGTACAGCTTTGGCTATTGCTCTAGTAGCTGAACCAGACTTTCTAATTTTGGATGAACCATTTGTAGGGCTGGATCCAGTAGGTGTTCAAAAGTTAATTGATATTTTAAAAAAATGGTCCAGTGAACGTCAAATTTCTATGTTGATTTCTAGCCATCAACTTGGAGAACTGGAAGCTTTGTGTAATAGATATATCTATATTGAAGGTGGGAAACTTGCGGAGTCCTTTATTGGTAAGGCTCAGCCAAGTTTAGTAGTTCACCTAAATTCTAAGTATCATATGTGTAATCTTAAAGATCATATTTCACAAGGAATTACTTTAAGGGATGGTTTGCTAGATATTCCAATATCTGTTGATAAGGAAGCGCTTAATGATATTTTTGGAGTATTAGCTAGTGAATCTCTGATAGAATCAATCGAAGTGAAAGAGAATCACCTTAAGGAAGTATTTATGAAAGGATGAGGTTATGAAGCAAATTTTTTCCGCAGTATTTGAATCAGTTTGGAAAAGAAAAGAGACAAAAATATTCCTATTGTTTAGTTTGTATCCTCTAGTTTATTGGGTAGCCTCACTTTTTGGTGATTCTAATTTCATGCAAATTACAAACTCTGGGAATTCAAAAGTTGGTTATCTTGATTTTGCTGATATGATTTTAAATTCTATGGATACTATGATTTTACCAACCTTAGCTCTTTATTTCCTAACTATCTCAGTTTTTAGAAGAGAAACAGATGATCATACAATGTTCATGTATAAGGATATTAACAGAAAAAATATTTTCTTGTCAAAATACTTTAGTTTGTTATTAATCCTACTCGTATATTTTGGAGTTTTCTTGTTATCTTCATTAGTTGTTCACTATACTAGAGTAGTACATATGGATTTTGGAACAACTCGCTTTTTATCTGAAAATACTTACTATACTTTTTTGGGGTTACAAAGTATTTTCGTAATATTTTTAAAAGGAGTTCTCTCTATTTCTGTGTCAGCTTTTATTTCTCTTAGATTTGGTATAGGTACAACAATGATTACAGGAATTGGATTATCTGTAATTATGATGATTACCTCAATTGTAGGTGGTCCTATCGCAACACTTTTTCCGAACGGCTATAGTCAATTTACGACAACAGTGAATAACGCTTGGATTGGATTAGTTGGTCCTATTATGTTAACGATGTTTTATAGTATTATTCTAAGTCTGTTTGGCCTAAAAAAATTTAATAGCATGGAGTACTAAGTTATGAATAAATCACTTTTATACCTAATGCTTGGATTCCTCAATAAGCCAAAGTTTATTATAGGCCTTATACTAAGCTTTGTTGGAACTATAATGAGTCTATTTTTACCACAATTTATTGGTAATTTATTGAATGAAGAATTTTTGAAGACTCTTTTATCAAATAATACTACTTTAATGATAACCATAGGATTATTTGCAAGTATTTATACGGTTCAGGCTTTGTCGTCTTATTTGATAGGTGAATGTGGTAGCGACTCTTTAAATAGAGTTCAAAATCATATCTATGAATCTCTATTATCCTCTTCTGTTAAGGACTTGGATGAATATAAATCTGGTGATTTAGCTAGTCGTTTAACAAATGATATATCTATTGTATTGAATTTCATAACTGTAGTTTTGCCTAATTTATTATTGAATGCAATCGTTATTATAGGATCTGTATATTTTCTATTTAGAATTAGCTTCTCATTGACTATGATGAGTATGCTTTTACTTCCAATTTTATTAGCCATTATTGTACCTATTAATAATAAACTAGAAAATCAATATAATTTTTATCAAAAAGGTTTGGGAGAAATATCAAGTCGAATTAGCCATAAATTTACTCATATACGATTAATGAAAGCATTTAACGGCGAAAAAAGTGAACAGAAAGTAATGTCTGGTTCATTTGATAAATTGACTAATAATTTTAAAAGAATCATTAAGCTTTCAGCTATTCAAAATGCTTTAGTTAATAGTTCAATGTTAACTTTTATTATTGTAATGTTGGTAGTATCAGGGATGGAAGTTTCTAAAGGTACTATGACTATGAGCACTTTGATGACGTTCATTTTATATATGACTCAGCTTATTGATCCAGTTAGGGACATCTCGGAATCAATGACTGAAGTTACAGAGTTTAGTAGTGTATCTAATCGATTAGTAGAAATTCTTGATCTTCATAAAGAAGAGGGGCAAGAAATTGAAAGTAATATTGATAATAGCAATATTGAGTTTAATAATGTAACATTTGCTTATGAAAAAGATAAAGTACTAGATGGCTTGTCAATGAGTATTAAACCTGGACAACATGTAGCTATTGTAGGTCCAAGTGGCTCAGGTAAATCAACTATTTTTTCTTTATTGTTGAAATTTTATCAGAACTATACAGGACATATTAGAGTCGGAGATAAAGAATTAAGTGATTTGTCTGAGGAGACGATGAGAAATTTGATTTCATATATTCCGCAAGACAATACACTGTTTTATGGAACTATTCGAGAAAATTTATTTTATGGAAAAAATAAGAATGTTTCGGAAGAAAGGCTCGCAAAGGTATTAAACGAATTAGGTCTCACGAAGTTAGTTAATAGTCTTGAACAAGGACTAGATACCCTAATTTCAGATAGTGGTACAGGATTGTCTGAGGGACAAAAACAACGCTTCAACATTGCTAGAGCATTATTGTTAGAGCATCCAATTTATTTACTAGATGAGGTAACGTCAAGTTTAGATAGTGTAACTGAAAAGACTATTAGCAAAGCTATTGATAAGCTGACGTCAGGAAAAACTCGCTTGACTATTGCTCATCGTTTGCACACAGTAAAAGAAGCAGATTCAATCATTGTTTTAGACAAAAATGGATTTATCTCTGATCAAGGAACTCATAATCAATTACTTAAGAGGAATAACTTATATCAAGAATTTTTATTTGATTTACAAAAGGCAAGCTAAAAACTCATAAAAAACGGCTCTTTGTCAACTGTAGTGGGTGACGAAAAGCTAACATCTAGAGAGGACCTGATAGGT
>OBZR01000695.1_pt1 | contig 17258 bp, 13 predicted proteins | sample 1495541 | NCBI WGS metagenome assembly OBZR01 (sample SAMEA2580240, study PRJEB22360) | human gut metagenome | biome: human gut; feature: human-associated habitat; material: faeces | place: Denmark | collected 2008/2010 | reverse complement strand
CAAGTGTGCTCGCACCCGGGCCGGTGGCAGAGCGAGAGCCGCCCGCCATCCTTCAACAGCCGGAACGCGCATTTGCAGACATCGTCCAGCGTGCAGTCCGTCTCGTGGCGGGCAGTGGCCCGGGCCCTGTCGGTGGCCTGCTCCCCTGCTGTGAAATAGGGCGGGTTGCAGGCGCACAGGTCGTAGCTGCCCTCGTCCTCCCGGAAGGAGCGCAGGTCGGCGCAGACGGGCGTGATGTGCTCAATGCCCTGTTCGGCGCAGGCAGCGGCCAGCAGCGCGCTGGCTTCGGGCTGCAGTTCCAGCCCCAGGCAGGGGCCGCGGTGGCCCCGGTCGTGCCATTCCAGGCTCACGATGCCGCAGCCGGAGCACAGGTCGGCGGCGCGCCAGGCCCGCTTTGGCTCCGAAAACCGGGCCAGCAGCAGCGCGTCCGAGCCAAAGCGGTGCACGGCTGAACAATAGACTCTTGTTCTATTATACAAAATCTCGGTGGAATGTTCCATATACAGCACCTAAAATCCACTGCCAAAATATCGGGCGGAAAAATCGGGGAAAATTGTGCATGAAAGAAAAGCAGCAGACCCGCTTTTGACAGGTCTGCTGCTTTTGATGCGTTTTTTCAGTGTTCGCCGTGAAATTATTCAGCAGCGATAGCACCGGTGGGGCAAGCACCCTCGCAAGCGCCGCAATCGATGCAAGCGTCTGCATTCACAACTGCAACACCATTCTCAATGGTGACAGCACCAACGGGGCAAGCGCCCTCGCAAGCGCCGCAGCCAACACATGCGTCAGAAACCTTGTGTGCCATAATAGAACTCTCCTTTATCTCCCCGTGCTCAGTATTTATGAAGAAATCTGCCCCTGCACGGCTCTGGCAGACCCCTCGGAAATCATATCCTTGACTGCATTCTAACAAAGCCGTTTCAAAAAGGCAAGACTAACCGTACCCGCCCAAAAGCAATTTTTCGTTTTTTGGTGGGTTGCACAAAAGCACAGGCTAACTTTTGGAGAAAATTGAAGAGGTTTTTTGGCGAAAATCACGAAGCAAAGTTAGTTTTAACAGACTAACCGTTCGAAGACCCCGCCATTTCCGGCCCCTTATTTTTTATCTTTTCTGCCGCAGCCGGGGCAGGACGAGGTGCCGTCGGCGTTGGCCGAAGCCACCACCGGGGCGGGGTCGCGCACGCCGGAATAATCGTCGTCCGGGTCGGGGCGGCGGGGTGCGCGCCTGCCGCCGGAGATATACTCGCAGACGCTCACCTTATAGTACCGGGGCGCGAAGGCCTCGGTGCCGCAGCGCACCCGCAGATAGCCGGAGATGGGGTTGACCTCGAGCACAGTGCCGAGGCCGTCCGGCGTGCGGACGGTGCTGCCCACCATGGGCATGATGCTGTTCAGGTACTCGTAGGCGCTCTCCTCGTAAGCCAGGCAGCACATCAGGCGGCCGCAGGCACCACTGATCTTGGCCGGGTTGAGGGAAAGACCCTGCTCTTTTGCCATCTTGATGGAGACGGGCTGAAAGTCTTTCAGGAAGCGGCTGCAGCAGAAGGGCTGGCCGCAGATGCCCAGACCGCCTATCATCTTGCTCTCGTCGCGCACGCCGATCTGGCGCAGCTCGATGCGGGTGTGGAAGATGCCGGCCAGATCCTTGACCAGTTCGCGGAAGTCCACCCGGCCGTCGGCGGTGAAGTAGAACATGATCTTGGAGCGGTCAAGGGTGTACTCGGCCTCCACCAGCTTCATTTCCAGGCCGTGGCGGGCAATGCACTCCTGGCAGGTGTGGTAGGCGCGCTTCTCATCCTCGCGGTTCTGGCGCATCCGGCGCACATCCACGCTGTCGGCCATTCGGGTGATGGGTTTGAGCGCCTTGGAAACGGCGCTGTCGGCGATCTCCTTCACACCCTGCACCACCTCGCCGCACTCAATGCCGCGAGCGGTCTCCACGATCACGTATTCGCCGGTTTTGATGTCGGCCCCGGCAGGGTCGAAATAATAGCTTTTGCCGTTTTCCTTGAAACGGACAGAGATGACTTTTTTCATACTGTTCCTCACAGGGGAAACTCCCCTATCTCGTAAAAAGGCCCGCAGAAGGGCCTAAAGATCCATTCTATTCTTTAGTATAACATAACTGGAGAAAATATGCCATAGATGCAGAAAAAGTAGCGAAGCGTCTGCCCACGAAAACGTGACGGCCTGCCAAGGGCTCCCCTACTAGGAGCAACAGCAACAACCGCCGCCGGTGGCGGATAAAGGGCGTTGCTGTTGGGGCCGCGGCCAGCAAGACATAAGTGTTGTTTACAACACGAAATGGATGCTGGGAGCCGCAACCCGGGCCTGGCGCGCAGCGCCTGAGAGGTTTGAAGCGTAAAAATTTTCATCCTCTGCAACATTCCACCACGCTCATTCGTATCCCACTTGAACTCCGTCTGAAATTTGATCTCCAAAACGTCAAAAAACTGAGGTATCATCCGGATTTCACAAAAGATTCTCAAGATTTGCTAAAGAATCTCCGGGCAAGCCTTGCAAGCCCCGGAACCGGGTGTATAATAGGGGTATCGCCTTTGATCCGCTCTGAGAAAAAAGAGCAGCCGCGCAATGCGTGGGAAAACACAGAAACGGTAGGAAGAAATGGAAAAATTCAGCGTCAAAAAACCGTTCACCGTTCTGGTTGCAGTCATCATGGTCATCATGCTGGGCCTTGTGTCCGTGCAGAACATGCAGACCAACCTGCTGCCAAACGTGAACACACCGTACCTGATGGTGGTCACGGTCTATCCCGGTGCCAGCCCGGAGCGTGTGGAGAACGAGGTCTCCGACGTGATGGAGAGTGCGCTGGGCACCATCTCGGGCGTGAAAAACGTTACCGCCACCTCGGCAGAAAACTACAGTCTGCTGCTGATGGAGTTTGAGGACGATACGGACATGAACAGTGCCGTGGTCAAGGTGTCCAACAAGGTGGATCAGACCACCTCCAGCCTGCCAAGCACCTGCATGACCCCCTCCATCATTGAATATACCCTGAACATGAACGCCTTTATGACCGTGGCCGTCAGCCGCGAGGGCAGCGATTCCTATGAGCTGGCCGATTTCGTCAACGACACCATGGTCCCCTATATCGAGCGTCAGGGCGGCGTTTCCAATATTTCCGCCAATGGCCTGGTCACCCGGATGGTGCAGGTGCAGCTCGATCAGGAAAAGATCGATGCCATCAATGAAAAGCTGCTGGAAGTCATTGACGTGCAGCTGGCCGATGCAAAGGCCCAGCTGGATGCTGCAGAGGCCCAGATCGAGGCAGGCAGAAAGGAGTACGAGACCCAGCTGGCCAATTACGACAAGCTGGTCAGCGATACCATCAACAGCCAGTATTCCGGCGAACTGCAGGATTCCTTCATGCTGGTCAAGAAGCAGGCACAGGCCCTTCTGGAGAGCGTCAACCAGCTCATTGCCGTGGTCAACGAGCCTGAGATCCAGCAGGCCCTGATCGATGTGCGGGACGGCCTGCAGCGGGTCGTGGACAAGTTCAATGAGACCGGAATGCAGGATATCGATTCTCTGATCGAGATCGTGGCGGAGCTGCGCGATATCACCGATAAGCTGACCACCGCTTTGCAGGATCTGCAGCAGCGCCTGAACGCGCAGGGCGACACCGCCGGCACAACGGCCGGGGAGCTGGTCGATGATCTGCAGGTGCAGCAGAGCCTGAGCAACATTTATAACACGCTGGAGAGCACCATCAAGGCCATGGACGACGTGCCCGGCCTGATGGATCAGTTCACCCAGATCGTGGGCAGCTATTCCCAGCAGCAGCTGCAGGCCTATATCAAGTTCACCGAGGCCCGCGAGATGCTGAACGATTACGAGAAGCAGCTGGAAGATGCCAAGCAGCAGTACGAGGATGCCAAGCAGATGGCCATGGAGAACTCCGACGTGGCCAAGATGCTGGATATTGACACGCTGGCACAGCTGATCTATGCCCAGAACTTCTCCATGCCCGCCGGTTATGTCAAGGATTCCAGCAACAAGTCCTGGCTGCTGAAGGTCGGCGAGGAGTACGACAGCATCGAGGATATCTCCGGTGCCCTGCTGCTCCATGTGGACGGCTTTGGCGATGTCCGCCTGTCTGACGTGGCCGATGTGCAGATCATTGACAACGCGGAGGACAGCTTTACCCGCCTGAACGGCGAGCGCTCTGTGGTGCTGAAGATCTTCAAGAGCAATTCTTCCAGCGCCGGTGAAGTTTCCGGCAACTGCAAGGCCGCCTTCAAGGAGCTGGAACAGAAATACGATGGCCTGCATGTGGTCGTGCTGTCCAACCAGGGCAACTACATCAGCATCATCGTCGGCAGCATCCTGAGCAGTATGCTCATCGGCGCGGCCCTTGCCATCATCGTGCTGGCCATCTTCCTCAAGGACATCAAGCCCACGCTGGTGGTCGGCATCAGTATCCCGCTGTCGGTGCTGTTTGCCGTGGTGCTCATGTACTTCACCGGCCTGGATATGAATATTATGACGCTGGCGGGCCTGTCTCTCGGCATTGGTATGCTGGTGGACAACTCCATCGTCGTCATCGAGAACATCTACCGTCTGCGCAGCCGCGGCGTGCCCGCTGCCCGCGCGGCGGTCCAGGGCACCAAGCAGGTGGGCATGGCCATCATGGCTTCCACCCTCACCTCTGTCTGCGTGTTCCTGCCCGTCATCTTCACCTCCGGTGTCATCAAGAGCCTGCTGCAGCCCATGTCCATGTGCATCGGCTACTGTCTGGCTGCTTCCCTCATCGTAGCCCTGACGGTTGCCCCGGCGGCCTCCTCTACCCTGCTGAAAAACTCCAAGCCCAAAGAGCTCAAGTGGTTCGACAAGGTGCAGGAAAAGTACGTCAAGAGCCTGGAATGGTGCTTCCAGCACCGCTGGGCACCGTTGGGCGCGGCAGTGGTGCTGCTGGTGTTCTGCGGCTGGCGCGTGATGTCCATGGGCGTTGAGATGCTGCCCACCATCACCAGCAACGAGGCCATCGTCACCCTCTCCACCGAGAAGGATCTGACCAAGGAAGAATCCTATGCTGTGGCCGAGAATGTCATTGATGCCCTGCTGGCTGTGGACAACGTGGAAGAGGTGGGCGTTACCACCGACAGCCGCGTGGCCGGAATGGATGTCGGCCAGCTGGGTCTGCCCCAGACCATCACCGACCTGCTGAAAGCCGCCAACAGCTACGGTACCTACCAGATCAACGTGATGCTGGACGAGAGCCTCTCCTCCCGGCAGATCGAACAGGCCCGTGAGGCGCTGGAGGAAGCTGTGAACGGCGTGGAGAACTGCACCGCCACCGTTGAGATCAGCGGAATGCAGGAGCTGACCAGCCAGCTGGATATGGGCCTGACCGTTCAGATCTCCGGCAACGACATTGATACCATGACTGCCCTCTCCGAGAAGGTGGTGGATATGGTCAACGAGATGGACGGCTTTACCAATGCCACCAACGGTCTGGGCAGCGGCGATGCCACCATCAACCTGCAGATCGACCGGGATAAGGTCCGTTCCTACGGCCTGACCGTGGCGCAGGTCTACCAGCAGATCGCCGCCAAGCTGACCACCACCACCACGGCCCAGACCCCCGTTGCCATCGATGGCTCCACCATGAATGTCCAGATCAGCAACAATCTGGACCCCATGACCAAGGAAAACATGATGGATATGACCTTTACGACCTCCGTCATGGCCGCCGACGGCACCACCGAGACCGGCACCTGCACGCTGGGCGATATGGCCACCTGGGTCACCGGCTCCACCCCGGACTCCATCACCAGCAAGAACCAGACCCGATATATCAGTGTGACGGCGGACGCGGTGGAGGGCACCAATACCACCACCGAGACCCGCGCGCTGGAAAAGAAGCTGAACGCCTTTGCCGCATCCGATGAGATGCCCGAGGGCTGCAGCTTCTATATGGGCGGCGGCTCTGAGATCAACGGCATGGTGGTGGATCAGATGGGCCAGTGGATGTTCCTGGCGCTGCCCTTCGTCTACCTTGTTATGGTGGCCCAGTTCCAGAGCCTGCTCTCCCCCTTCATCGTTCTGTTCACCATTCCGCTGGCCTTTACCGGCGGCCTGCTGGGCCTGCTGCTCACCGGCCAGCAGCTGACCATGATCTCCCTGATGGGCTTCATCGTCCTGATGGGCACGGTCGTCAACAACGGCATCGTGTTCGTGGATTACGCCAACCAGCTGCGCATCGGCGGCATGGAGCGCCGCGCGGCCCTGATCGCCACCGGCAAAACACGAATGCGCCCCATCCTGATGACCACCCTGACCACCGTTCTGGCCATGCTCCAGCTGGTGTTCAGCGGCGATATGGCCAGCCAGCTGATGAGCGGCATGGCCATCGTCATCATCTTCGGCCTGACTTACGCCACCCTGATGACCCTGTACGTTGTGCCCCTGATGTACGACATCCTCTTCAAGAAGCCGCCGCTGAACGTGGATATCGGCGATGAGAACCTTGACGACATCCCCGATGATGCCGCCGAGTATATCGCCCAGAACACCGCTCAGCCGGAGTAAGAAAACTTCCCCAAAGCACCCTTCACAGCCATGTGAGGGGTGCTTTTTTGATACTTGCAGTATAGATAAAATGATGATAAAATATAAACGTAGAAAAGTACTCTTTTTCTGAAACGAAAGGATGGCGGAAATGCGGTTCGTACAGTTGGATGAGAAGAATGAAGAACGCATGAATGCTATCCGTAAATTTACCCTGATGGATGACACCTTTATGACACAGGTGTTTTCAGGAGATAAAGAGAGCACACAGGAGCTGCTTCGCATCATCCTGAAACGAAAGGACCTGACCGTCGCAAGGTCTGCAACACAGCTTACGATCGGCAATCTGTTTGGCCGTTCTGTACGGCTGGACATTTATGCAACGGATGATGCAGGCAAGCAGTACGATATCGAAGTACAGCAGGAAGATAAGGGAGCCGCTCCGGAACGGGCGCGGCTGAACAGTGCGCTGTTTGATTCCCGCCTGACGACTTCTGGCGAAAAATATTCTGACCTGCCTGAGACATATATCATATTTATTACGGCAAATGATGTTTTGGGAGATGGTCTGCCGGTTTACAATATTGAACGGACGATTCAGGAAACCGGGAAGCTGTTCCACGACCGTGCACATATCGTATATGTGAACGGCGCATATCGGGGAACGGATGAGGTCGGCGCGCTGATGCAGGATTTCCGCTGTGATGACTATCGGGATATCCGGAACCCCAAAATAAGGGCAAGAGTAAAATACTTTAAAGAAGAAACGGAAGGAGTGGCAGCTATGTGCAAGACAATGCAGGTGATCGTTGATCGGGAACGAGAAGATGCCGAGGTGGCAAAGGGAAAGCGCATTGCGCTCAATCTCTGGAAGAACGGAGAGCATGATCTGGATAAGATCGCCCAGACCACCGAACTTTCGTTAGAACAGGTGCGGGAGGCAATTACCGAACCGTGTTCTGCATAAGAAAACTTCCCCAAAGCACCCTTCACAGCCATGTGAGGGGTGCTTTTTGTCAATCTGCTAAAAAATTTGCCGCAGCTTTGGCACAGTCTCCAAAAATTGGGGGATTCAATAAAAAATATTGACAGGGGGAGGGGGTAGATGTAAAATGAGGTCACAATGCAGAAGGTGTAGGGGTATGCTTTCTGTGTGGTAAAATATCATTTTACATTGGAGGTTTTACAAATGAAAATGCTCAAGAAAATGGCCGCCCTTCTGCTGGCCGGCGTAATGGCTCTGGCACTGCTCACCGCTTGCGGCGATGACAGCGCACCTTCTTTCGCACAGAAGACTGAAGATGCAGCTTTTGGTGCTATGAAGCAGGCCACAGGTATTCAGGTAAATGATGCAGATTTGAAGAAACTCGCTGAGAGCAAGATTGATTTGATCGACACCGAGAAGGGCACTTTTGATTCTCGGAAATCCTACTCCGTTGAGGATTACAAAAAGTTCCAGCAAGATATTTCGACTGGTAAGGGTTCTATGACGATGGCATTGCCTCTGATGAAGGATGGCAAAATACAGAATGGCATCTATGAAGTAATGGAAATTACTGCAGATAACATTGGAAGTCTGAATCAGGGTACGGATACTATGCAAGATTTGCTGGATGGAATGGCAAGTGCATATGGTGTGTCTGTCAAAATTACGAAAATTGGTGTTGCAGCTAAGACTGTAAATGGAAAGACTTACGCTGCAGTTGCAATGACTTATGAGGTTACTGCAAAGCCCCAGCAGTAATATCTAATCTGACATACAAGCCCCGGAGCGCCTACCCCTGGCCCTCCGGGGCTTTTTTCTGCCTATGGGGCAGAATTTACAAAAAATCTCTCGAAATATTGGATAGAATCCCTTAAAAAATGCCAACACAGAAGGGGAAAATTGTGATATAATCAAAACAATAAAGGATAAAACAGAGAGTGTGCTGTCCCCAAAAAATACAAAAGGAGGCGAGCCCTATGGCACAGTTTCTCTCCAAGCCCTTTGGCATGACCCCAAACGGCGAAAAGATCAATGAATACATCATCTCGAACCCCGGCGGGCTGGCGGTCAGTGTGCTGAACTACGGCTGTATCATCAAGAATATCTGGGTGCCCACCAAGCGCGGGCCGGTGGATGTGGTGCTGGGCCACGACACCTACGCCGATTACGTCAAGGACTTTGAATCGTCTGGCAGTACCTGCTGTGGCGCGTTCGTGGGCCGGTACGCCAACCGCATCGAGAATGCCGTGTTCAACGTGGGCGGCAAGACCTACCAGCTGGAAGCCAACAACGGCAAAAACCACCTGCACGGCACCTTCCCGCGCAAGCTGTATGAGGTAAAGACCTTTGGCGATACCCTGCTTCTGGAGGCGGAAAGCCCCGATGGAGAGGATGGTTTCCCGGGAAATCTGAAGATCTCGGTGCGGTATATCCTTACCGAGGACAACGCCCTGCGGATGGACTACCGTGTCTCCTCTGATGCCGACACCATCATCAACCTGACCAACCACACCTACTTTAATCTGGATGGCGGCGGCGATGTGCTGGGCCAGAAGCTGCGCATCTATGCGTCCCGCTATCTGGAGGGCAACAACGAGACCTGCCCCACCGGCAATATCCTGCCCGTGGCAGGCACGCCGATGGATTTCCGGGCGGGCAAGCCCATTGGCCGGGACATCGACACCGGCTTTTCCCAGACCACCATGGTGGGCGGCGGCTATGACCACTGCTTTGTCATCGACAGGGGCCGCGGGGCCAGCCAGAGCCTGTGCGCCTGGGCTTCCAGCGATAAGACCGGCATCAGCATGAAGGTCTATACCACCCAGCCCGGCGTGCAGCTCTACACCGGCAATTTCCTGCAGGACTGCCCTGCCCCCGGCAAGGGCGGCGTGCCGATGCAGAAATACGGCGGCTTTGCGCTGGAGACCCAGCACTTCCCCTGCAGCCCCTCCCACCCGGAGTTCCCCTCCACCGCCCTGCGGGCCGGGAAAGTGTTCCGTGCCAACACCACCCTGCGGTTCTTCACCGGCAAACAGTGCGGGAAGCTGTAAAATGCAGCCCTCTCATTCAAAGCCTGACGGCTTTGCCTGAGAGGGCTTTTTCTCTGATTTGCACAAAGTGTTCCATCACTCCATGTGCAAAAAACAAAAAACGCTTGTAAATCAATGCGCGAAAAAATAAATGGAAACAAAAATCCATCCTTATAAAATTCCCGTTACTTGATTCTGCGGCCAAAACGTTGTATCCTTGTGGCAGAAGGCGGGCCTGCCCCGCGCAAGCAACTTTGGTGACGAGAAGAGAGGTACTTTTATGGCAATTTTGGTTTCCGGCGGTGCCGGTTATATCGGCAGCCACACCTGTATCGAACTGCTGAACGCTGGCTTTGACATCGTGGTGGCAGATAACTATTACAACGCTTCCCCCGTGGTGCTGGATCGGGTCAAGCAGATCACCGGCAAGGACTTCCGGTTCTATCAGGCCGATATGACAAAGCACGAGGACGTGGAGAAGATCTTCACCGAGTGCCCTGATATCGATGCCGTCATCCAGTTTGCCGCCTATAAGGCTGTGGGCGAGAGCGTTTCCAAGCCCATCGAGTACTACTATAACAACCTCAACTGCACGCTGGTCATTCTGGACGTGATGCGCCGCCACAACTGCCGCAACTTCGTGTTCAGCTCCTCCGCCACCGTCTACGGCGACCCCGCCAGCGTGCCCATCACCGAGGACTTCCCCGTGGGGGCCACCACCAACCCCTACGGCACCACCAAGGCCTTTACTGAGCGCATCCTGACCGATGTCTGCAAGGCCGACCCCACCCTGAACGTGGCCCTGCTCCGTTACTTCAACCCCATCGGTGCCCACAAGTCCGGCCTGATCGGCGAGGACCCCAACGGCATCCCCAACAACCTGATGCCTTACATCGCCAAGGTGGCCGTGGGCAAGCTGGAAAAGGTGCATGTCTTTGGCAACGATTACCCCACCCCCGACGGCACCGGCGTGCGTGATTACATCCATGTGGTTGACCTGGCCCGGGGCCATGTCTGCGCCATCAAGAAGCTGCAGACCAACTGCGGCCTGTTCATCTGCAACCTGGGCACCGGCCACGGCTACAGCGTGCTGGATGTCATCCATGCCTTTGAGAAGGCCTGCGGCAAGAAGCTCCCCTATGTGATCGATCCCCGCCGCCCCGGCGATATCGCCGAGTGCTATGCCGATCCCACCAAGGCCAAGAACGAGCTGGGCTGGGTGGCCGAGTACGGCATCGAGGAGATGTGTGCCGACAGCTGGAACTGGCAGAAGAACAACCCCGACGGCTATCACACCGTGAAGTAAACAGAACTGTTCTCAAAACGCACCTTTGAACGTGAAAATTCAGGGGTGCGTTTTCTTTTGCCCGGAAATCTGCCGGAACAGGAGAAAGATTTCTACAAAAAACAGCGGGGACAGGCGAGAATTTTTGCCGCTTCCCGCCTTGACAATGCCTTTGAGTTAGCATATATTAAGACTGTTCATATACACTAACATTTTGTCGAAGGAAAGGCATCTGCCATGACATTAAAGGAACTGAAGATCGGCGAAAGTGCCGTGATCGATACAGTGGGCGGAACGGGAGAACTCCGCCAGCATTTTCTGGATATGGGGCTGATCCCCGGCGAGAAGGTCACGCTGGTGAAATTTGCGCCCATGGGAGACCCCATGGAGCTGCAGATCCACGGCTATGAGCTGACCCTGCGGCTGGACGATGCGGCACGGATCGAGATCACCCCGGCGGAAGCACCCGCAGCGGCCCCGGCACGGAAGGCCGGCCGGATGGTGGAGCACCCGGGCCTGGGCGAGGGCGGCCGCTACCACACCAAAAAGGGCGAACACCCGCTGCCGGATGGAACGGTGCTGACATTTGCGCTGGCCGGAAATCAGAACTGCGGCAAAACGACCCTGTTCAACCAGCTCACCGGCTCCAACCAGCATGTGGGCAACTTTCCGGGCGTGACGGTGGACCGCAAGAGCGGTGCCATCCGGGAGTACCCCGATACCGAAGTCACCGACCTGCCCGGCATCTACTCCATGTCGCCCTATTCCAGCGAGGAGATCGTGACCCGGCAGTTCATCATTGGCGAAAAACCCACGGGCATCATCAACATCGTGGATGCCACCAACATCGAGCGCAACCTGTACTTAACGATGCAGCTGATGGAGCTGGACACCCCCATGGTGCTGGCACTGAATATGATGGATGAGGTGCGCGGCAACGGCGGCACCATCAACATCAACGAGATGGAAGCGATGCTGGGCATCCCGGTGGTCCCCATTTCCGCCGCCAAGAACGAGGGCGTGGATGAGCTGGTGGATCACGCCATCCATGTGGCAAAGTATCAGGAGCGTCCGGGCCGGATGGACTTCTGCGGCGAGGATGACCACGGCGGTGCGGTTCACCGCTGCATCCACGGCATCATCCACCTCATCGAGGACCACGCCCGGGCGGCGGGGATCCCGGTGCGCTTTGCCGCCACAAAGCTGGTGGAGGGCGACCCCCGCATTGAGGAGGCCCTGAAGCTGGATCAGAACGAAAAAGAGATGATCGAGCATATCATCCTGCAGATGGAGCAGGAACGCGGTCTGGACCGCGCCGCCGCCATTGCAGACATGCGGTTCCACTTTATCCATCAGCTGGTGAATCAGACCGTGGTAAAGCCCCACCAGAGCAAGGAGCAGCTGCGCAGCGCAAGGATCGACCGCTTCCTCACCGGAAAGTACACGGCGATCCCGGCGTTCGTGGGCATTATGGCGCTGGTGTTCTATCTGACCTTCGGCGTGATCGGCGCTGGGCTGCAAGGCCTGCTGGAACTGGGCATTGAGAATCTGACGATCCTTGTGGACAATGCCCTGACGGCGTGGAACGTCAACGATGCAGTGCATTCGCTGGTGATCGACGGCATCTTTACCGGCGTGGGCAGTGTGCTGAGTTTCCTGCCCATCATCGTGACCCTGTTCTTCTTCCTTTCCCTGCTGGAGGATACCGGCTATATGGCCCGCGTGGCCTTTGTGATGGACAAGCTGCTGCGGCGCATTGGTCTTTCGGGCCGCAGCATCGTGCCCATGCTCATCGGCTTTGGCTGCACGGTTCCCGGCGTGATGGCAAGCCGCACGCTGCCCTCGGAGCGGGACCGAAAAATGACCATCCTGCTCACGCCCTTTATGAGCTGCTCGGCCAAGCTCCCGATCTACAGCCTGTTTGCGGTGACCTTCTTCCCGGAGTACGCCGCACTGGTCATGGTGGGCCTGTATTTCCTGGGCATCCTTGTGGGCATTGGTATGGCCTTTCTGCTCAAGGGAACGCTGTTCAAAGGCGAGGCCGTGCCCTTTGTTATGGAGCTGCCCAACTACCGCCTGCCCGGCCTGAAAAATGTGGCCCAGCTGCTCTGGGAAAAGGCCCGGGATTTCCTCGAGCGTGCCTTTACGGTCATCTTCCTGGCAACCATCATCATCTGGTTCCTGCAGAACTTTGACTTCCAGCTCAGCCTGACCGCAGACCCGCAGGAGAGCATCCTGGCCTGGATCGCCAGCGGCATCGCGCCGTTGTTCGCACCGCTGGGCTTTGGCGACTGGCGGGTATCCACGGCGCTGATCACCGGCTTTATGGCAAAGGAGAGCGTTGTCTCCACCCTTACCATCCTGTATGGCTCCTCTGCCGCACTGGGCGCGGCGCTCAGCCCGGCGGCAGCGGCTCCCCTGCTGGTGTTCTGCCTGCTCTACACCCCATGCATCGCCGCTGTGGCATCGGTCAAGCGGGAGATGGGCGGCCGCTGGGCCACTGTTATGGTCGTAAACCAGTGCGTTGTGGCATGGCTTGCCGCGCTCGTTGTGCGGTTCCTTGCCGTGGCAGTGCTGTGACCCGGTCCTGAAGCATATCAAAAGCCCGTACCGTGAAAATTTTCATGGTGCGGGCTTTTTGCGTTGGACAAAATATATGGAGCAGGAGATTTTACGCTGCCTGCCCTTGACAACAGAGATTTCTTATGCTAAAATACTTCAAAAATGAACAATTCAAAAAGAGAGAAAGAAGGGCGAGCAATGCGTGAGCTGAACCCCAGTGTGGAATTTGCCAACAAGACGGGCCTTGTGTACAGCGCCGTCTGCAAGCCGCTGTGCCAGAAGCTGCATCTGCCGCAGACAGCGTTTGATATCCTGATGTTCCTTGCCAACAACCCCAGCTACACGACCGCCAGCGATATCGTGGAGGTGCGCCACATCAAGGCGAACCTTGTCTCGGTGAATGTGGACAAGCTGGTGCAGGAGGGCTTTCTGGAGCGCCGCCCGGTGCCGGGTGACCGCCGCAAAACGGAGCTTGCCTGCACCGAAAAGGCGCAGTCCATCATCGAACAGGGCCGCAGGATGCAGGACGATTTCATCCGCCGCCTGATGGCAGGGCTGGAGGAAGAAAAACTCGAGATATTTTTTGAGGTCATCGATACGATGAACGAAAATCTGGATGCGATCCTAGAAGGAGAAGAATAAGATGAATCTGCTGTTTACCATCATCGTTACCTTTTTTGCCGGGATGGGCGCGGGCCTGGGCACCGGCTTTGCGGGCATGAGCGCCGCCGCTGTCATCAGCCCGATGCTCATCACCTTCCTGGGGATGGACCCCTATATGGCAGTCGGCATTGCCCTTTCCTCGGATGTGCTGGCCAGTGCGGTGTCTGCCTACACCTACCACAAAAACAAAAACCTGGATATCAAGAACGGCCTGATTATGATGGCCAGTGTGCTGCTGTTCACCGTGGTGGGCAGCTGGGTGGCAAGCCTGGTGCCTTCCACCACCATGGGCAGCTTCTCGGTGTTTATGACGTTCCTGCTGGGCATTAAATTCATCGTCAAGCCCGTTATGACCACCAAAGAAGCCATGCAGGGGGTCTCTGCTAAGAAGCGTGCCTTCCAGTCTATCGTCTGCGGTGTGGTCATCGGGATGATCTGCGGCTTCATTGGTGCCGGCGGCGGTATGATGATGCTGCTCATCCTGACCAGTGTGCTGGGCTACGAGCTCAAGACTGCCGTGGGCACCAGCGTGTTCATTATGACCTTCACCGCCCTGACCGGCGCGGTCTCCCACTTTACCATCGGCGGCGCACCGGACTGGACCGTGTTCATCCTCTGCGTTCTGTTCACCCTGCTGTGGGCCCGCATCGCCGCTGTCTTTGCCAATAAGGCCGATGCCAAGACCCTGAACCGTGCAACCGGCATCGTTCTGGTCGTGCTGGGTATCGTGGTCATGGGCTTCAATCTTCTGACAAAATAAACTGCAAAAGAAAAGAGCCTGTCTCCCGAAATTCCTTGGAGACAGGCTCTTTTTGTTGTACTTTTGGGAAATTACTTTTCTTCGATGGTGGAGTGTTCGATCACCCAGTCGGCGGCGCGGCGGATGGCCTCGCTGCGCTGCATGGCGGGGATGTTGGCGTTGGCCTTGACCTCTTCCAGCGTTTTCTTGGTGCGGTCGGCGCGCTCCTGCAGGTTCTTGGTGATCTCCTCATCGGTGGGCACCAGACCCTCGTTCTGGGCGACCTGCAGCAGAGCCATCCGGGCGCGGGTGTTCTTCTCGGCGGCGGCGTGAACGTTGGCCGTGAAGTTCTCGCGGGTCTGGTGGATCTGGCTCAGGTAGCGGTCCAGGCTCATGCGCTGCATCTGGAGCTGCTGCTGGATGTTCTGCATCTCCTGCTGATAGGTGCTTTCCACCAGAACGCTGGGGAGCTCGCCCTCAGCGGCAGAGGCCAGCTGGGTCAGCACCTGATCCTTTGCGCGGTTCAGGGCGCTGGCGTGCTTGCCGTCGTGCAGCTGCTTGCGCACCTGCTCCCGGAACGCTTCCATGGTGTCCACCTTGCCCACCTTCTTGGCAAAATCGCTGTTCAGGGCGGGCAGCTGGCGGACGCAGACATCGATCAGCTTGATCTTAAAGACAACGGGCTTTCCGGCCAGGTCCTTGACGTGATAGCGTACCGGGAAGGTGACGTTGATCTCGAATTCCTCGCCGCCCTTGTGGCCCAGAATGCCGTCCTCAAAACCGGGGATCATCCGGCCGCTGCCCAGCTGCAGGGTCTGGTTCTGTGCGGAACCGCCCTGGAAGGGCTTGCCGTCCAGCAGGCCCTCGTAATCGATGTGAACGATGTTGCCCTTGACAGCCGGGCCCTTGTGGGGCACCAGCTCGGCGGCAGCATTGCGGCGGCGCTCCAGCACGGCATCGATTTCTTTGTCGGTGACGGCGGGGGTCACGCACTCCACATGGAAGCCGGTGGTCTGGGTCAGGTTCAGCTCCGGCTGCAGCGGGGTGGTGGCGGTGGCTACAAAGCCATCGTCCTTTTTAACGCTGACCAGGTCATAGCTGGGCTCATCCACCGCCTTGAAGCCGTGCTCGGCCATGGCGGCCTCGTACAGGGCAGGAACATCGCGATCCATCAGGTCGTTGATGGCATCATACCAGAATGTGTGCTCGCCGCGGTCGGCCTCGATCTGAGCACGGTCGGCCTCGCCCTTGGCAAAGCCCTTGATGGTGTAGCTGGCGCGGGTGCGCTCATACACCGCATTGGATGCGGCCTCCAGCTCCTCAGCTGTTGCGCTGAAGGTCATCTTGCAGACACTCTTTTCGGGAGTTTCCACGCTTACCAGTTTCATAGGAATCCAACCTCCGTGTTGCCCCCAAAGGAGCGATTTCAAACATTAATAAAGTTATTATAGCACAAGTGGGGCAAAAGCGGTATAATAAAAGAGAGAAAAAAGTGCGAAGCGGGCGATTTTTGCCCGGCGGAGCACGAAAGGATGTGCATCGGATGCGCTTGTTTGACGTTCTCGGGCCGGTTATGATCGGCCCCTCTCCCAGCCATACAGCGGGTGCCGCCCGGATCGGCTACACGGCCCAGAAGCTTCTGGGTGAGATCCCGGTGCAGGCGGATATCGGCCTGTACGGCAGTTTTGCCACCACCGGAAAGGGACATGGCACGGATAAAGCCCTGGTCGCCGGCCTGCTTGGCCTGCGGCCCGATGATCCCCGCCTGCCCGACAGCTTTGCCCTGGCCGCAGAGCAGGGCATGGCATTCCGGATTCATCCGGTGGAATTGCGCTCTGCGCACCCCAATACCGCTGTTCTCACCCTGACAGGCCGGGAGGGGCGGGTGCTTTCCATGAAAGCCGCTTCGGTGGGCGGCGGGCGCATCCGCGTGACCGAGATCGACGGTGTGCCCGCCGATTTCGGCGGCGACAGCAACACCCTGATCATTCACAATGAGGACACCCCCGGCTGCATCGCCGAGGTGACCACCTGCCTTGCCGTGCGCAGGATCAACGTTGCATCGATGCAGGTGTTCCGCGCAGGGACCGGTGGCTATGCCGTTATGGTATTGGAGTGCGATTCCCACATCCCCCACCCGCTGGAACGGAAGCTGGCGACCCTGCCCGGCATCCTGAAGGTGACCTGCCTAAACATCGACGAGCCCGAAGAAGACGCGGAGGAATGACCATGTCCTTTTTATCCTGTGAAGAAATGCTGGCCGCTGCCCGCAGCCAGAACCTCTCCCTTGCCGAGGCCATCCTGCGCAGTGATCTGGCCGAGAGCCGCCTGACCGAAGAGGCCAGCCGCCATGCCATGCATCACCTGTGGCATGTAATGGAGGCCACCAGCCTGGATTATGACCCTGCCCAGCGCAGCCGCAGCGGCCCCCCCCGCGGGGCGGGCGCCCAGGGGCGATGACCT
>OBZR01000666.1_pt1 | contig 17867 bp, 17 predicted proteins | sample 1495541 | NCBI WGS metagenome assembly OBZR01 (sample SAMEA2580240, study PRJEB22360) | human gut metagenome | biome: human gut; feature: human-associated habitat; material: faeces | place: Denmark | collected 2008/2010 | reverse complement strand
TGGAGCTACTGATCCGATTCGAACGGACGACCTGCTCATTACGAGTGAGCTGCTCTACCGGCTGAGCCACAGTAGCACATTGCAATCTCTGCAACGTGTGATATTCTACCATAAAAGCCGGGAGCTGTCAAGATTGATTCGCAACTTTATCCCTCTGTGTTTGATCCGGCTCCTTTGCAAGGACGCGGCTCAGCTCACAGACGGCAAAGCAGCAGCCGAGAAACACCAGCAGCGCACAGTCGGGCGGGAGGCGGCGCATCGTGGTCACTCGGCCGCACAGGCTGCTGAACGTCTCCTGCGCCCGCTGAGGAAGGAGAAGATAGAATATCAGCAGCGAAAGCGGCAGATGGAGCAGCCGGGCGCGGTAGAGCGGGCGGAGGGTCATCTCGGGCGGGCAGATGGTCCGCACCTGCATCAGAACAGAAAGCCCCTGCACGCTCAGCGCCGCGCAGCACAGCATACTGGCGAACCGGCCGCTTTTTGCCGCCAGGTCACAGCCGGAGCAGACCTCCAAAAGCATCGCGCAGAAAACGCCTGCACCCGAGGGCAGCACTTCCCCCGCTCCTGCGGCCAGCATCCGGAAAAACAGGACGAAGCCGCAGAGCTTGAGGTAGGTCTGGGACGCCTTCGCGATGATGCCGTCCAGCCGGAGAGGCTGCGAAGCGGTCGGGACAGCGGGGCGCGTCCTTGACCCGGGCGTCCCTCCCAGCCGCGCCAGAAGCGCGGCGGACAGATAGCCCGCCGCCACCTGTGCAAGGAACAGCAGGGCGCCCAGCTCTGCACTGCCCAGCATGGACTGCCCGACAGCCAGTATCACAAAGGACGGGCCGGAACAGACACAGGCCGGGAGGAGCACATCGGCCTCCCGCGCGGTGAGCTGCCCGGAGCGGACGGCCCCGGCGGCGGCACTTGCTGCGGGGGCAAAGCCGCCCAGAGAGCCGATGAGCAGCACCCGCCCAGCCGCCGGAGCGCGGACCCCGATGAGCCTTGCCGCCGGGCAGAAGGGCAGCCCCAGCACATCCGCCGCCGGGCATTGGATGAGCAGCGTGGACACGATGAGGAACGGGAACAGCGAGAGCAGCAGCGGGCCGCCGCAGAGCGCCAGCCCCTCCCGCAGGGCCTTCGCACAGGCATCCGGCGCGGCAAACGGCAGCAGACCCGCGGCCAGCGCCATCAAAAAATACCCCACACCCCGGATTTTCTCTTTCTGAATCATACGCGCACCCTCCATTTCCATATATATGTGGTAATTGGCAGCGGTTTGCATGGCGGGAGGGAGCAGCGTGGGAAGAAAACGAAAGCAAACGCATTCCCTGCGCGGCTGGTTCCGACGGATGTTCCGTCAGCCGCCCGGGGACTTCTACGGACGGGCTTCGGTCTACCTGAGCGGCAGAAGGATGGAGATCGAGCAGTTCCGGCGCATCCGCTCCTACGAAGAAGGCAGGCTCTGTCTCGAGCTGGGGTGCGGCACTCTGACGGTCTACGGCGACGATTTGAAGATAGAGACACTCTCCGCCCGGAGGCTCACCCTGCAGGGGCAGATCCTGAGGACCGATTTTTCAAAGGAATAGGAGCTTTCTACCATGGAATGGACTCAGCTCTGGGCAGGCGTCACCTTTGCGGCGCAGAACGGCGATGCCGAAGGTCTGCTGACTGCTGCGGCCGCAGGCGGGCTGCACCTCTCCGACATCGTTCCCCGGCCCGGCGGGTTCTCGGCCCGGTGCGCCGCATGGCATTATCGGAAGCTGGCCGCTCTGGCCCGCAGACGGCGGGTGCGGCTGCGCATCCAAAAACGGCAAGGTCTTTTCTTTTGCGTCCGTCCCCTTCTCCGGCGGCGGGGGCTCTGGGCCGGATGCCTTGTCTTTCTCCCTCTGCTGCTCTGGCTGCAGGGCTTTGTCTGGTTCGTCGAGCCGGCGGGCCTGACGCCCGGCCAGCAGGCGCGGGCCGCCGTCGTCCTGTGGGAGGCAGGGCTTTTCCCGGGAAATGCCGTCACACAGGAAAAACTCACCGCCGGAGAATATGCCCTGCTCCAGAGCGGTGAGTTTTCCTGGGCCAGCCTCAACTTTATGAAGGGAAAGCTGGTGGCGGAAGCGGCCGCGGCGAAACCGGTGCCGGACATCGCGGCCGGGACGCTCCACGGCCTCCGGGCCAGGGTGTCCGGCACGGTCGTTCACACCAACCTCGTCAGCGGGACGATGCTCGTCGTCCCCGGCCAGGCCGTAGAAGCCGGTCAGGGCCTCATCGGGACAGCCCGCGCCGAACGGGACGGAACGCTCATCTTTCAGCCTGCGGCGGGCAGCGTCCGGGCGCAGTTCGAGTGGGAAAACGAGCAGGATACCGCCCTCCTGCTGCCCATCGAGCAGCTCACCGGGCAGCAGGCCGTGCATCGGACGCTGTTCTGGGACGGCCATGCTGTCGCTCTGCTCTCCCTGCATCCTGCTCCGGGCAAGTCAGAGGCCGCTGCCGTCGTCCGACACTACCAGCCAGAAGCCTTCGGGCTTCCTGTTCCTGTTTTTATCGAAGAAACGACATATTATTACAAAGCTTCCACCGATTTGGAGCGGACCGAAGAGCAGGCTCTGGCCCTTGCAAGGCTGCAAAGTAAACAAGCTTTACAGCAAAATTGGCCTGATTTTGAGCTTCTGGCCCGCAAAGAGGACGTCTCTGTCGAAGAAAACTCCCTCCACTACCGGGTCGTCTACACCATCACCGCCGACATCTGCAAATGAAAACGCCGCACAGCCCCGAGCACCTCTGCTCCGGCCATGCGGCGATTTGTGATTATGGATTTTTGTTACTTCTCTTCCAGGGTCGTCTCGGCCAGAAGCTCGTTCAGGTCGAACTCATACTTCGTGTGGCAGAAGTGGCAGACCACCTCACACTTCGGGTCTTCGTCCCGGAGCTTTACCAGCTCTTTGCGGCCAAGGCTGAGGAGCATATCCTTCGTGCGCTCCTTGCTGCAGTCGCACTGATACTTCACCTCGCGGGTATCGAGGACCTGCGGGTCGAAGCCCGCCATTGCCAGCTCCATCATATCCTGCGGGGTCTTCCCTGCCCGGAGCAGCTCGGTGACGGAAGGCATGGCGGCGATGTTCTGCTCCAGACGGGTGATCTCGGCATCGGTCGCGCCCGGCAGGAGCTGCAGCAGATAGCCGCCGGCGCAGGCGATGGACAGGTCCTTGTCCACCAGAACGCCCAGCGCACAGACGGTGGGGATCTGCTCGCTGTAGGCGTAGTAGCTGGTGATGTCCTCGGCGATCTCACCGGACACCAGCGGCACCTGACCCACCGTCGGCTCCTTCTGGAGCTTGTTGTCCCGGATGACGGTCAGAACGCCGTCTTTGCCGACTGCGCCGCCCACGTCCAGATGGCCGTTCTCCTTTGCGGGAAGCTCGACCAGCGGGTGGTCGATGCAGCCCTTGACGCTGCCGTGTGCGTCGGTGCAGGCGATGACGACGCCCGCCGGGCCGCCGCCGGACACCCGCAGGGTGATGGAGTCGCCATCATCCTTGAGCATCGCGCCCATCAGGGAGACACCGGTGAGCAGACGGCCAAGGGCTGCGCTGCAGGTGGCGCTGGTGGTATGCAGCTTTTCCGCCGTGCGGACGATCTCGGTGGAGTCCACGCCGCAGAACACGACACCGCCGTTTTCAGAAATGCCGCGGATAAGATTCGACATATTATTGTTCCTCCAGTTGGGTATACTGTTTGACTGCGCAGAAGAAATAGCGCTCGCTCTCGTCGGTCAGAGGGCCAAAGCTCTCGCCGTCGCAGACACTTTCCAGCGAAAAGCCGTGCTTTTCCAGAGCGGCGCGGATGGTGTCGAGGTCGTAGGTGTACTCGCAGAACTGCTCGTGGAAGTGCTCCCCCGTCTCGCGGTAGTCGATGTCCACGCGGATCTCCACCCGGCGGTCGGCGGCGCTGTAATGGTTGCGCCAGACGCAGGAGGCGTCCTCTTCTTCAAACGTAAAGACGTTTTCGCCCAGCACGTTCCGGTGCTTATAGGGCGTGTTCATATCGAACAGGAGCACACCGCCTTTTTCCATAAAGAAACCGGCGTTGGCGATGGCTTTGTCCAGGTCCGGGATGTGGTTGAAGGTGTCGAAAGTGGACACCGCACCCCGGATGGTGCCGTAGAGGTCGAGCTTGAGCAGATCCTGCCGCAAAAGAAGCAGGCTGCCGGAAAGGCCCAGCTGCTCAGCCTTGTCCCGGACGACGCAGAGCATCTCCTCCGACTGGTCGATGCCGATCATATCGTAGCCCGCCTGCGTGAGCATCAGGGTCAGCTCTCCTGTCCCGCAGCCCAGGTCTGCGAGGATGCCGTCATGGATACCGTGGGCTTCCAGCTCTTTTTTGATGTGGGCATACAGGGCCTCGTAGTCGGCCTCGCCGTTGAACTCATCGTAAAAATAAGCAAATTCGTTGTAAGCCATTGCGTTACTCCGCGTCCTCTGCGTTTGCCTCGTACTCGGCGGCGACAGCTGCGTTCAGCACAGCCTGCAGCTCCGGGATGCCGTAGCCGCTCTCGCCGCTGGTCAGCACCACCTTCTGGCAGCCGTAGGGCAGGCAGAGCGTTTCGAACTCCTCCTGCGTCTGGGCCAGCTGGCTCTTCTTGAGCTTGTCGGCCTTGGTCAGGGCCACGACGAAGGGAATGTTGTGGTAGTGGAGATAATGCAGCATCTGGATGTCGTCGGCGCTGGGGGCGTGACGGCAGTCGATGAGCTGGACCAGCAGGGTGTGGCGGCGCTGAGCCTCGAAGTAGCTGTTGATGAGGTCATCCCAGCGCTCTCGGTCGGCGTTGCTCACCTTGGCATAGCCGTAGCCGGGCAGGTCCACGAAGTAGCAGTCATCCACCGCGTAGAAGTTGATGGTAGCCGTCTTGCCCGGCGTGCTGGACACGCGGGCGAGATTCTTGCGGTTGCAGAGCTTGTTGATGAGGCTGGATTTGCCCACGTTGGAGCGGCCGGAGAAGCTCAGCTCCGGGCGGTCGCTCTCGGGCAGCTGGCTGGAAATGCCGTAGCTTGCAATGAAATCCGCTTTGTTATAGTTCATAGCTTCGCTCCTTTCGTCTCAGCAGACCGCGCCCGGCTGCGGCTTTTCCGCCGTCTGCGGCAGGGCCGCAGCCTCAGCGGGCTTTACCTTCCTGGTGCGGGGGTGGCCCGCAGACACCGTCTTGGGCTTGAGGAGGGCTGCGGCGAGGACCTGCGACAGGTTGGACATGGGCAGGAACTCGATGTTCTTCTTGACCTCGTCGTCCACCTCGTACAGATCGGACAGGTTGTCCTTCGGGATGAGGACGGTCTTCATCCCCTCGCGGTAAGCGGCCATGCTCTTCTCGCGGAGGCCGCCGATGGGCAGCACATTGCCGTGGAGGGTGATCTCGCCGGTCATGGCCACATCGCCCCGCACCGGGATGCCGGACAGGCAGGAGATGAGGGCCGTGGTCAGGGTGACGCCGGCAGAGGGGCCGTCTTTGGGGACTGCACCCTCCGGGGCGTGGATGTGCAAATCGCACTTCTTGAGGCGCTCGGAGTCGATGCCGTACTCTGCGGCATGGACGCGGGCATAGGTGATGGCCAGCTGGGCGCTCTCCTTCATCACGTCGCCCAGAGAACCGGTGACGGTGATCTTGCCGCTGCCGTTGTCGATGATCTGCACCTCGATGGGCAGGGTCTCGCCGCCGATGCTGGTCCATGCCAGACCGTTGGCGATGCCGATGGCGTTGGTGCGGTTGAGGAACTCGGGCTTGACCATCCGGGGTCCCAGCAGCTTTTCGAGGCCGGTGCCGGTGACGGAGACATTCTCCGCCTCGCCGGAAGCGATCTTCCGGGCGCACTTGCGCAGGACGCTGGTGATGGTGCGCTCCAGATTGCGGACGCCGGCCTCGCGGGTGTAGCCGTCGATGATGCCGTAGAGGGCGCTCTGGGAGAAGGTGACCTTGCCGGTCAGGCCGCAGGCATCCAGCTGCTTGGGGACCAGATGCTTCCGGGCGATGTTGTACTTTTCCACCCGGGTGTAGCTGGGCAGCTCGATGACGTCCATGCGGTCCCGCAGCGGGCCGGGGATGGCGCTGAGGTCGTTGGCCGTGGTGATGAAGAGCACATGGCTCAAATCAAAGGGCATATCGATGAAATGGTCGTTGAAGGTGCTGTTCTGCTCGGGGTCGAGGGCTTCCAGCAGAGCGGCCGCCGGGTCGCCCCGGAAGTCGCCTGCCAGCTTGTCGATCTCGTCCAGAAGCATCAGGGGGTTCGCGCTTTTGGCAGAGATCATGGCGTTGATGATCTTGCCGGGCATCGCGCCGATGTAGGTGCGGCGGTGGCCGCGGATCTCGGCCTCATCCCGCACGCCGCCAAGGCTGATGCGGACATACTTGCGGTTCAGGCTCTCGGCGATGGAGCGGGCGATGCTGGTCTTGCCGACACCCGGAGGGCCGACGAGGCAGATGATCTGGCCCTTCACATCGGGGGCCAGCTTGCGGACGGCCAGCACCTCGAGGATGCGGTCCTTGACCTTCTTCAGGCCGTAGTGGTCCCGGTCCAGCACACGCTGGGCCTTGGCGATGTCCAGATCGTCCTCGGTGAAGGTGTTCCAGGGCAGGTCGAGGCAGGTGTCCAGATAGGTGCGGATGACCGTGCCTTCCTGATTGCTGCCCTGCATCCTGGAGAGGCGGTCCACCTCTTTGAGAAGCTTCTTTTCCCGGTCCTCGTCCAGATGGAGGGCCGTGATCTTCCGGCGATACTCCTCGGTCTCGGCGGTGGTATCGTCGTCCTCGCCCAGCTCCTCGCTGATCATGTGGAGCTGCTCGTGGAGATAGTAGTCGCGCTGGTTCTTGTCCATCGCCTCGTCTACCTTCTGGGCGATCTCCTTATCGATCTCGAGCATCCGGCGCTCCCGGTGCATCTTCTCGATGAGCAGATGCAGACGGCCCATCAGGGTGCCTTCGTCCAGAATGGCCTGCTTATCCTCGAAGCGGAACAGGAGGTTGGCCGGGATGTACTCGGACAGGAAGGCGGCGTCGGTGCTGGTGGTGATGGCAAACACCACGTCCTTGCCGATGTGGGGGTTCAGAGCCAGCAGGTCGTCAAAGCTCTTTTTGACGTTGCGGACGAGGACGTCCGCCTCCGGCAGCTCCTCGGGCTTCGCCATCCTGACCGGGGCCGGGCGGACGGTGGCCAGCAGGAAGCTGCCGTCGTCCTCCATCTCGGAGAGTCTGGCGCGGTATTTGCCTTCGACCAGGATGCGGACGAGGTCGTCCGACACCCGCATCACCTGCTTGACCTCGGCCACGACGCCGTAAGTATAGAGGTCGGCGGCCTTGGGGTCCTCGACCTTCATCTCTTTCTGTGCCACGAGGAAGACGTCAGAGTTGTTGCTGACGGCCCACTCCACGGCGGCGATGCTCTTCTCGCGGCCCACCTCGAAGTGGAGCAGATTGTTGGGGAAGACCACCAGCCCGCGCAGGGCGATGGCCGGAAGGTGGAGGACGCTCCGCTCCACCTTGACCGTAACTTTTTCAGACATAGTACAAAACCTCCCAGCCGTCCCTCGGATGCGAGTCATCCATAAGGGCGGCTTTTTTGTAGGGTCATATCAAATCTATCATTTTATTATAGCGAAAAATGTTTGCAGATGCAACTGTTCAGCGCTTTTCCCGGGTGTTGTAGCCCAGTCTGCCCAGTGCGGGCAGGATGGCCCGGAGGGTCAGCGACGTGAGGGCGCCCATGACAAGGCCCAGCACCAGCATCACCGGCGCATAGTACAGCGACATGGCCGAGGACAGGATGAGCCCCGCGCCAAGCAGCTGGCCGATGTTGTGGGACAGTGCGCCGCAGACCGACAGGATGAACCATGTGGGCCGGAACGGGAGCTTGTAGTAGAGCACCCACATCACCAGCAGGGAGAGCAGCCCGCCGCAGAGCGAGAGGAAGCCTGCCGTCCAGCCGGAGACGAGAAAGACGAACAGCGCCTTGAGCAGGTCGAGATAGAGCGCCTGCCGCGCCCCCATGAAGAACAGCGCATACATCACCACGATATTCGCAAGGCCCAGCTTCATGCCCGGCGCAAGGCCCGGGATGACCAGTGTGCCTTCGATGAAGGAAAGCGCCATCGCCAGCGCGAACAGCAGGCCGGAAAGTGCGATCTCCTGTGTTTTCTTCGGGTCATGGTTTCGGTTTGCCATCGGCTCTCCCCCTTTGCTGCATCGTTTATTCTTCGCCGCCGGCGGTCTGCTCGTACTGCTCCTGCTCCTCGACGGCGGCCTCCCATGCGGCAAAAAGCTCGTCCTGATGGAAGCGCAGGTCGCTGAGCTCGTCGCTCTTTTCCCGCAAAAGCTGGGGGTCGTTGTAGACCTCCGGCGAGTTTATCTCGTTTTCCAGCTCCACCTCGCGGGCGCCGCAGGCTTCCATCTCGTCCTCGCAGGCTTTGATCTTGGCGCGCAGCTCGGCCCGGCGGCGGCGCTGCTCTTTGCCGTAGCCCGCCTTGGCGGGTTCGCTGCTCTTCTCGGCCACGGGGGCGGGAGCGGCGCGGCCCATCAGGGCGTCATAGCTGGGGTAGATGACCGCCTTGCCGTCCTCGAGGTAGAGGATGGGGCAGGCCAGACTGTTCATCAGGTGGCGGTCATGGGTGACGAGGAGCAGCGTGCCGGTGTAGGCCATCAGCGCCTCGGTCAGGTTCTCGCGGGTGTAGATGTCCAGATGGTTGGTGGGCTCGTCCAGGAACAGCAGGTTCGGGCGTTCCAGCACGATCTCTGCAAAGCGCAGTCGGGCCAGCTCGCCGCCGGACAGGGCCTCGCAGGGCTTGAAGACCGTCTCGCCACGGAAGCCCAGCTTTGCCAGATGGCTGCGGACCTCCAGCTCGGTCATCCGGGGGTACTTGTTCCAGATGACGTCGATGACGCGGCCCGCGCCGATGCGATTCTGCTGCTGGGCGAAGATGCTGGGCCGTGCGCCGGTGCCAAGGCGGACCATGCCGCCGGAGGGGCGGCGCTTGCCGTCCAGCACCTGCATCAGGGTGGATTTGCCTGCGCCGTTGGGGCCGGCGATGATGAGCCGCTGGCCGCGGCAGACCGTATAGGTGAAGGGCTCCAGCAGGGTGCGGCCGCCGATCTTGATGGTCAGGTTCTTGAGCAGCACCAGCTCATTCCACGGCTCCACGTCGTATTCGAAGCGGAACTTGAGCTGGTTGGTCTCGTCCTGAGGGGCCTCGGTGATCTCCAGCTTTTCCAGCTGCCTGCGGCGGCTCTGGGCCATCCTGGTGGTGGAGGCCCGGACGAGGTTGCGGTCGATGTAGTCCTGTAATTTTTCGGCCAGCGCCACGTCGGCGTCGTGCTGCTTCTGGCGCAGGGCGTCGGCGGCTTCCTTCTGGGGCAGATAGGCCGAGAAGTTGCCCTTATAGGTGGTCATGGTCTGGAAGGAGACTTCCCAGATTTTGGTACAGACGTTGTCGAGGAAATAGCGGTCGTGGCTGACCACCAGAACGGCACCGGAGTAGCCCTTGAGGTAGTTTTCCAGCCACTCCATGGTGGCGAAGTCCAGATGGTTCGTAGGCTCGTCCAGAATGAGGACGTCCGGCTTCTCGAGGAGGAGCTTGGCCAGACGGAGACGGGTCAGCTCACCGCCGGAGAGGACCCCCACGTTCTTGCTCCAGGTATCCTGCGCAAAGCCCATGCCGGACAGCACCTTCTTGATGTTGACGTCCATGTTGTAGCCGTCGGCGGCGTCGATGATGTTCTGCAGCTCGTCGTGCGTTTCGAGAAGGGCGGCGTCGTCGGGAGAGGCCGCCATCTTCTTTTCCAAAATCTGCATCCGGGCCATAGCGTCCAGCACAGGGGCGAAGGAGAAGCGCATCTCCCCATAAATATCCAGCGTGACATCGAGCTTTGCGTTCTGCTCCAGATAGCCCAGCGTCACGCCGTGGGTCACGCTGAACTCGCCGTCATAGTCGGTGTAGACGCCGGTCAGAATTTTGAGCAGGGTCGTCTTGCCTGCGCCGTTCTGGCCCACGATGCCGATGCGGTCTTCTTTTTCCACGCTGGCGCTCACGTCGTGCAGGACGACCTTCTCGCCAAAGCTCTTTCCGAGTTTTTCCAAATGAATCAGCATATCGTTCTTCCGTGTTCTTTTCCAGTAGGGTGGATGGGGACATTCCCGCCGTTACAGCTGATGACGGCGGTGCTTGAGGCCGAGGTTCGCCAGCTCTTCCGGCTCCATCACCAGCGGGTAGAGCTCTTCCAGCGAGGCGATCTCGTAGGTGGGGCTCACCTTGCCCGGGTTCTCGGCGTGGCCGGGGTTGAACCAGCAGGTGTCGAGGCCCGCGTTCACGCCGCCCTGAATGTCGCTGGTGAGGCTGTCGCCCACCACCAGGACGTGCCCCCGGTTCTCCACGCCCAGAGCGCGGAGGGCGGAGTCGAAGATGCGGCGGCTGGGCTTCTCGCTGTCCAGCTTCTCGGAGACGAAGACGTCCTCAAGGTAGGCCCCGATGCCGGACTCTGCCACCCGGCGGCTCTGCACCTTCTGGAAGCCGTTGGTCACGATGGCCAGCGTCGCCACCTCGGAAAGCTCCCCGAGGACGTCCGGCACATTGGGGGTCATCAGGTCGGGGTGGGAGGACAGGTGGTCGAGGTAGCAGCGGTTCATCTCCGCGCCGTCACCGGCTGCGTCGATGGCCTTGAGGAAGCGGGTGAAGCGCTCCCCCATCAGCTTGTCGCGGCGTATCTGGCCCTTTTCCAGCTGACGCCAGAGCTCCGAGTTGATGTCCCGGTAGGTCTGCACCGTCCCGGCGTCCGGCTCGATGCCGTATTCCACCAGCGTCTCCGCCAGCGCCTTGTTCTCGGCGGCGTCAAAGTCTAAAAGTGTATTGTCTGCATCGAAGAGGATGCAATAATATTTTGCCATCTTTCTTTCCCTTCTCTATCATGTTTCGGGCTCATGTTTCGGGCCGCCTGCCGCCTTGAGCGGGCGCGGCTGCGGCGCGGTTTGAGAACAGCGAGAAGCCAGCCCCGCCCGGCAGAGCTGGCTTCTCGTATTTTTATCCTTCCAACGTCATTTCATAGGCTTCCTCGTCGGACTGGTCCGGCAGATTCCCGCTGCACTTACAGCGCGGCGTGCAGGCGCACGCTTTTGCGATGCACTTTGCCATCTGCTCCTCCGTCACGCCGTTCTCGACGTTTTCCCAATCCATCTCGTAGTAGTCCACGCTGCCGTCGGTCACATCTTCTGCGCCGGGCAGGCCGAGGACTTGCATCTCTTCACGGAGCATCCCCTCGCCTCCTCTCGGCTCAGCCTATGCGGCTGCGCAGAGGAAGGTGCGGGGCGTCATTCTGCCTTGCCTTCGGCTTCCTTGCCGGCGGAGGCTTCCGACTTGCTCTCGGCCTTCGACTCCGCTTTGGGCTCCGAAGCAGCTTCCGACTTGGACTCGGGTTTGCTTTCGGACTCCGGCTCTGCCTTGGAGCTGCCGGACGACGTACCGGACGATGCCGGCGACGAACCGCTGGTGCTGCTCGAAGAGCTGCCCGAGCTTGCAGAGGAAGACGAAGAGGATGTACTGCCGGAGGAACCGGCATGGGACGAGGACGAGCTGCTGGTGGAGGCGGACTCGCTGGTCACACCGCTGCCGATGGTGATGGTCAGGGTGTTGCTGCTCACCTTGCAGTCGTTGTAGGTGACGACGGCGTGGATCTTATAAGAAGCGTTGGCCATGGAGCTGTCCACCACCACGGTGATGCTGGACTTGCCGGCGGCCTGCGTGACCTCCTGACCGTTGGCGTACCAGCGCAGGTTCTCGGTCTTGGCGTACTTGCCGCTCAAGGCGGCCTTGAAGGTGTAGGAGCTGCCCACAGCGCCCTTGCCCTCGCTGGTGATCTGGACGGAGGCCGTGCCGAAGACTGCCGTGACATCCAGATTCTGCTTGAAGCCGGTGTCGGTGCGGGTCTTGCTGGTGAGGCCGTCGCTCCACTTGACGAAGACGTAGCCCTCCGCCGGGACAGCGGTCACGGTGATGGATCTATCGGGGTCGGTGACGGTGTAGGTCACAGAGCTATTGCCGGTGTCATTGCCGACGCTCAGGGTGCCGCCGCCGTTCTTGTCCACACGGTAGCGGGCCTCGAACTTTTTGTTCTCGCCGCTGGTGCTCTCGCTGGAAGAGCTCTCCGGGCTGCTGGCGCTCTCGGCCTGACTCTCGCTGGAGCTGACAGCCTCCGAGCTGGGAGCGGCCACGGCGGAGCTGGGGTTGGAGACATACTCCATGGTGCGGGTGGGGATGTTGTTGGTGTCGGGGCGGCGGTCCTCGGTCTGCAGGGCGTGGGTGCGGAGATAGTTCAGCACTGCCTTGAGGCCGGCGCTCTTGAGGTGGATGTCGCCGCTGGTGTAGTAGTCCGCGATGCCGTAGCCGTCGCTGCCCTTGAGGGCCTCGGCGGAGTTGAGGAAGCGGACGCCCAGCTGCTCGCAGAGAGCCAGAAGGGCCATGTTGAAGTCGTCGATCTTGGCCTGGTCCATGTGGGGGTAGTTGGAGTGGTCAGCCGGGACCGGCGGCACCGTGTTGACGATGATGTCGGTGTAGGGGTAGCTCTGCTGGATAGCCTGGATGAGGGCCGTGTAGTGGGCGATGAAGTCCGGGACTTCCATCCCGGTGTCGTTGGTGCCGAAGGTCATGACCACACGGCGGGGCTTCATCATGGCCACCGCCTGAGGGATGGTGTAGTGGTTGGAGTCCTTCTTAAAGGTAACGATGCCCTCGCTGAGCGCCACCTGGGTGCCGATGCCCTCTTTGGCGCAGAACTGCTGCAGGGAGATGAGGCCGTTGTTGTAGAGGCGGACGGTGTTGGAGTCGCCCAGAAAGAGGGTGTTGTTCAGATAGTCCGTGCCGGCGTCGGCGGTCTCCGTCAGCAGAGCGGCGGAGGTGTTGTCGATCTGGTAGTGGCCCGACAGGTCTTTGCCGGGGGCAGCTGGCCCCTCTGCAGGCTCCGAGACGGAGGGGGCAGACTCCTCCTTTTTGAGGAGGGTGGTGGTGATGCCGAAGGTCAGCAGCACCGCCAGCACGCAGAGGACGCAGACCAGAACGGCCCGATGCTGCATGGGAGTCATGGTTTCGTTTTGTTGTTGTCTTTTTTGACTCATAGCTTCAGTCCCTCTCGTTTCAGGAATGGAAAGGCTCGTCCACCGGGCGGAGAGCCCAATCCGTCAGCTCTTTGCAGTCAGCGGCCATGAAGACCGGCGCAAAGGGGGCGACCTCTTCCCTGCCGCCGTAGCCGTAGAGCACGGCGGCGGCGTCCAGGCCGCAGTTCACAGCGCCCTGCATATCGTCCCGGCGGTCGCCCACCATCAGCACCCGCTTGCCCTGCATGACGGGCTGGGCGAGGACGTGGCGGATGACGTCGGTCTTGTTGTCGCGGCTCTCATCCATGGACGCGCCGCCCACGAAGGAGAAGTAAGGCGCAAGGCCCTGCTCCTCGAGGATGGGCCTCACAACGTCGGTGGGCTTGCAGGTGGCCGTGCAGAGGGTCAGGCCCGCAGCCTTGAGACGGCCCAGCATCTCCACCCCGCCGGGGTAGACATCGCCCTCGTGGCAGCCCTTGGCGGCGTAGCTCACGCGGTAGCGCTTCATGGCCTCCTCGATTTTTGCAGGGTCGGAGAAATGCTCGCCGAAGCTCTTGCGGAGGGGCGGGCCGATGTAGCGGCCAAGGACGCTCCGGGCGACGTCAACGCCCATGGAGCTGAAAACTTCTTCCAGTGTATTGAGAATGCCGGGGGCGGAATCGATGAGCGTACCGTCCACGTCAAACAGGATCGCATCGTAGTGCAGCAAGGTCAGGTTCCCCTTTCTCTTTGGATAAACATTATATAGTATAGCACAGATTTCGATATTCAGCAATTCCAACAAAACACTTTTCCGACTTTTATACATATTTTTAGGCAGCCCCGCCCCGGAAAACAAAAACCGCCCACCCATTGCGGGCGGGCAGTCGCATTTTGACATCAGCTCTCGGTGGTGGTGCAGTTCCCCGTCGAGGGGTAGTAGAGGTTGTTGGCGATGAATTCCAGCTTCTCTTTCAGAACCAGCTCAAGGTTCGCCACGGCGTGGACCATGTTGGTGGCGGAGTCGTTGACCTCCAGCAGCTTGCACAGGTCCAGCTCCTCCATGCTGAGGGCGGCTTTCATCTTCTGGCTCTCGGCGCAGAGGATGTGGCTCAGGGCCGACTCCTGCAGAGCGATGCTCTCCATCAGGTCAACGACGGCCTGGTCGAGGGAAACTCTCGGCAGCGCGGGGCAGCCGCAGGAAACGCAGGGGGTGCAGTTGGTGGTATCAGCCATAAGAAGGACCTTCCTTTCTATAATAGGGATCGGGCGCAGTCCATCCTATGTGCCTCGCCGCCCGGATGTCACTCCGGCTTTGCGCTCCTGTGTACCTTCTCGATGGTGTCGCGGTAGCCGCCGGAGCCGTACTGGATGCAGCGGTTGATGCGGCTGATGGTGGCGGTGCTGATCTCCACCGCCTTTACGATCTGGTCGTAGGTGCTGCCGCCGAGCAGGAGCTTGGCCGCTTCCAGACGCTGGGCCATATCGGAGATCTCCTTGACCGTGCAGAGGTCTTCGAAGAAGTTGTAGCACTCCTCCCTCGTCTCAAGACTCAGGATCGCGTCGAACAGTGCGTCGGTGGTGGGATTTCTTCTGGGGTTCTTGTCCGCCATAGCTGCCTCCTTCAGGGCAAAGTGCCGCGGGGTGCGGCAGGGGGTCTTTCGATCACTCTGTAACTTTAGCACTTGAAAGTGTAAAAGTCAAGTGCTCGGCCTTTCTTTCCGGGAGTTTAGCAGATTTCACCTGTGGAGGCATTCAGTTTTATTCATCTCACATCTGAACAAAAATCGCCTAAATTTTCTTAGTTTCTCCCCCGCAAAAATGGCACAGTCTCCTAACTTGCCCAAACGATATTGACAAATTATGAAATCGGGACTAAAGTATACACAATCATTCGGCAAATGCAATGAACAGGACATGACCTTTCGCATTCCCTGCGCTCAGAGAGCCGCCATTCCGGTGCAAGACGGCAGCACAGTGCGAGAGGCCCTCACCTGCGAGCAGCCTGTGCGAACCCGCTTGCGGCAGTAGTGCATGGCCGTTCAGCCCACGTTACAGGGCGGCGTATCGGCGGCAGGAACGCCTGTACGCGCAAGCGGCTGCTCCCGAACGCAGCAAACGAAGTGGTACCGCGGAGAGCGACCGGTGCAGCTGCACCGTTTGGCCTTCGTCTTCGAGGAAGATGGGACACATCTTTGTGTCTCTGTCTTTCGTGAGGACGGAGGCTTTTTTCACCCCTCCGGACCGTTTCGCCTGCCTGCTTTTGGGCACAGCCGTCCTGCTTCGGCCATTGCCGGTGTGAAAGAAAGGAAAGAGGTATAAAGAAATGAATACGCTGGTCATCGTTTTGATCGCAGCCCTGTGTCTGTTCGGCGCTTATACGCTGTATGGCCGCTGGCTGGCCAACAAGTGGGGCATCGACCCCACCGCCAAGACCCCCGCAGTCGTCCACGAGGATGGCCGTGACTATGTCCCCACCAACGGCTGGACCGTGTTTGCACACCAGTTCAGCTCCATCGCCGGTGCAGGCCCTGTCACCGGTGCCATCCAGGCCGCAGCCTTCGGCTGGCTGCCTGTCCTGCTGTGGGTGCTGCTGGGCGGCATCTTCTTCGGCGCTGTCACCGACTTCGGCGCTCTGTACGCTTCCGTCAAGAACGACGGCAAGAGCATGGGCATGCTCATCGAGAAGTACATCGGCAAGACCGGCCGCAAGCTGTTCCTGCTGTTCTGCTGGCTGTTCTGCGGCATCGTCATTGCAGCGTTTGCGGACATGGTGGCCGGAACCTTCAACGCCTTCGGCGCCGACGGCGCTCTGGCGGAGGCTGCCCAGACCAACGGCGCTGCCGGTATGGTCTCCATCATGTTCATGGTCTTCGCTGTCGTCTTCGGCCTCATCCAGAAGAAGTTCAGCTTCTCCGGCTGGAAGGAGAGCGTCATCAGCATCGTGTTCATCGTGCTGTCCTTCGTCATCGGCGCAAACCTGCCCCTCATTCTGGGCAAGGCTGCATGGAGCTACATCACCTTCGTCTACATCTTCTTTGCCGCAGTTCTGCCCATGTGGCTGCTGAAGCAGCCCCGTGACCACATGACCACCTTCATGTTCGTGGCCATGATCATCGGCGCTGCGGTCGGCCTGCTGGTGGCCCATCCCACCATGAACCTGCCCGTCTTCACCGGCTTCACCAACGAGAAGCTGGGCACCATGTTCCCCATCCTGTTCGTCACCGTGGCCTGCGGTGCTGTCTCCGGCTTCCACGGCCTCGTCTCCTCCGGCACCTCCTCCAAGACCGTCGAGAACGAGAAGGACATGCTGAAGGTCGGCTATGGCGCCATGATCCTCGAGAGCCTGCTGGCTGTTCTGGCCCTCTGCGTCGCCGGTGCTGCTGCCGCTGCTGACGGCACCCCCGCCGCCGGTACTCCCTTCCAGATCTTCAGCCGCGGCGTCGCCGGCTTCTTTGAGATGTTCGGTGTCCCCGCCTATGCCGCTACCGTCTTTATGACCATGTGCGTTTCCGCACTGGCTCTGACCAGTCTGGATGCCGTGGCCCGTATCGGCCGCATGAGCTTCCAGGAGCTGTTCAGCGTGGACGACATGGAGCACGCTGAGGGCTGGCGCAAGCTGCTCTGCAACGTCTACTTCTCCACCTTCATCACTCTGGTCTTCGGCTTCATCCTGACCAAGATCGGCTACGCCAACATCTGGCCCCTGTTCGGCTCTGCAAACCAGCTGCTGAGCGCTCTGGTCCTGTCTACCCTGTGCGTCTTCCTGAAGGTCACCGGCCGCAGCAACAAGATGCTCTTCCCCCCGCTCATCATCATGCTCTGCGTCACCTTCACCGCTCTGGTGCAGCGTCTCATGGCGATGGTCAAGGCCATCAGCAATGCCGCTGCCGTCACCATCCCTGCCGGTGAGACCACTTGGAGCGCTGTGTTCATCGCCAACGGCCTGCAGCTCATCCTGGCTGTCCTGCTGATCGTTCTGGGCCTGAACATCGTGTTCCACTCCTTCTCCGCCTACAAGAAGGCAGAGCACAACAGCGAGGCCAGGGCCTGATCCATTGACCGCTGCTGACTGAATAAGCAAAGCGCCGCTGACGGTTCGAAAGCCGTCGGCGGCGTTTTTGTTCTGTTCCGGTTACAGCATCTTCACCATGATGATCTCATCCCGGTAGGTGCCGTCCTTCAGCTTAAAGGCCCGGGGCTGGATGCCATAGCTCTCAAACCCAACCTTCTCATAGAGATGGATGGCGCGGGCGTTATCGCTGTACACCCCCAGCTCCAGCTGCTCGAAGCCGTTGGAGCTGGTCTGGTCAATGGCCAGCTGCATCAGATAACTGCCCAGACCGCAGCCCCAATACTCCTTTCGCACAGAGATGCCCATTACGGCACGATGGCGGTATTTGATATGCGGCCGCACCTGTGCAACGCCAAACTCCCCCACCAGCTTTTCTCCGGCAAAGGCGCCTACCTCAAAGTTCACCGGGCTTTTCCTGCAGGCTGCAAGCCCGGTTTGCACCGTTTCCAGATTCGCGCCTTCCTCCGGGTATCGGGCCATAAAATAGGTCTCGCTGTAGGTCGCATAGCGGAATGCATTCAGCGCCTCTGCATCGTCCGCGCACAAGCTGCGCACCGTCAGCACTTCCCCGTTGGGCAGTGTGAACATTCTGGGTTCGATCTTCATGATTTCTTCTCCCCTCTTTTATATAGCCCTTATAATAGCACATTTGCCGCGCAAATACAAACAAAAAGAGCCGCAGCGCCCTGTTACAGGCACTGCGGCTCTCGTATGCTTTAAGC
>OBZR01000662.1_pt1 | contig 17883 bp, 15 predicted proteins | sample 1495541 | NCBI WGS metagenome assembly OBZR01 (sample SAMEA2580240, study PRJEB22360) | human gut metagenome | biome: human gut; feature: human-associated habitat; material: faeces | place: Denmark | collected 2008/2010 | reverse complement strand
CGTTGTACGTGACGAGAAGAAGGCCCGTGAAGTGGCCCTCTATCGTCAGGGCAAGTTCCGCGACGTCAAGCTGGCTCGCCAGCAGAAGGCCAAGCTGGAAAACATGTTCGCCAACATGACCGAGGGCGAAGTGTCCGAAGTGAACGTGGTGATCAAGGCCGACGTACAGGGTTCGGTGCAAGCTATCTGCGATGCGCTGGTGCAGCTCTCTACCGACGAAGTCAAGGTCAAGATCGTGGGTTCAGGGGTCGGTGGCATCACCGAAACCGACGCTACCCTGGCGGCTGCTTCCAGCGCCATCCTGGTGGGCTTCAACGTCCGTGCCGACGCTTCTGCGCGCAAGGTCATCGAGTCCGAGAGCCTGGATCTGCGTTACTACTCCGTCATCTATGATTTGATCGACGAAGTGAAGCAGGCCATGAGCGGCAAGCTGGCTCCTGAGTATCGTCAGGAGATCATCGGTCTGGCTGAAGTCCGTAGCGTCTTCAAGTCACCGAAGTTCGGCGCCGTTGCCGGCTGTATGGTCACCGAAGGTGTGGTCAAGCGTTCCAACCGTATTCGCGTTCTGCGTGACAACGTGGTTATCTATGAAGGCGAGCTGGAATCCCTGCGTCGCTTCAAGGATGACGTCAACGAGGTCCGCAACGGTTACGAGTGTGGTATCGCGGTCAAGAACTACAACGACGTACGCGAAGGCGACCAGATCGAAGTTTACGAGACCATTGAAATTCAACGGACTCTGTAAGCCGACAGTTAGACAAAATAGGGGGCTGCGGCCCCCTTTTATCGCAGGATAGAATATGGCCAGAGAATTCAGCCGGACCCGTCGGGTCGGGCAGCAGATCCAGCGTGAAATCGCACTGATCCTGCAGCGCGAGGTGAAAGACCCGCGCATCGGCATGGTGACCGTCTCCGACGTGGAAGTCTCCAAGGACCTCAACTATGCCAAGATTTACGTCACCTTCCTGCAGCTGGAGAATGACGCCGAGCGCATCGCGGAAGGGCTCAAGGGCCTGACCGAGGCGGCCGGTTACATTCGCAGCCTGCTTGGCAGCGCTATGCGTCTGCGGGTGGTGCCTGAGCTGCGTTTCTACTACGACCAGACCCTGGTCGAGGGGATGCGCCTCTCCAACCTGGTGACCAACACTGTGCGTGAAGACAAGCGTCGCATGACCGAAGCCGGTCGTGAAGAAGACGAAGCCGCACCGGATGATACTACTGAGGACAAAGCCTGAGATGTCTCGAAGACGTCGTTTCAAGGGCCGTGACGTACACGGTATCCTGCTGCTGGACAAGCCGACCGGTCTGACTTCCAACGATGTGTTGCAGAAGGTCAAGCGGATCTACAACGCGGCCAAGGCCGGCCACACCGGCGCCCTGGATCCCCTGGCGACCGGCATGTTGCCGATCTGCCTCGGTGAGGCCACCAAGTTCTCCCAGTATCTGCTGGAGGCGGACAAGCGCTATGAGGTGACCGCCAAGCTGGGCGAGCGTACCAACACCAGCGACTCCGACGGCGAGGTGGTCTCCACCCGTCCGGTGAACGTGGCCGTGGGTACCCTGATCGAGGCGCTGGACCAGTTCCGTGGCCCCATCATGCAGGTGCCGTCCATGTACTCCGCCCTCAAGCACAACGGTCGTCCGCTCTACGAGTACGCCCGTGAAGGCATAGAGATCGAGCGGGAAGCCCGCCCCATCACCGTATTCGAGCTCAAACTGCTGAGTTTCGAAGGGGATGAGGTGCGCCTCGAGGTGCACTGCAGCAAGGGCACCTACATCCGCTCTCTGGTGGACGATCTCGGCGAAGTGCTGGGGTGTGGCGCCCACGTCACCCAGCTGCGTCGTACCCAGGTGGCCAGCTATCCCTACGACAGGATGCTGACCCTGGAGCAGCTCGAGTGCATCTTCGAGCAGGCCAAGGCCGAGAGCATTCCGCCGCGGGAGCAGCTGGATCCCCTGCTGTTGCCGATGGATACCGCAGTGGCGTCCCTGCCCGAGGTGAACATGCTGACGGCCGTTGCCGCCTATGTGAACCAGGGACAGGCCGTGCAGGTGGCAGGTGCGCCGCAAAGCGGCCAGGTCCGCATGACGGTTGGTCCTGAGCGCGAGTTCATCGGCGTCGGCGAGATCGACGACGAAGGGCGAGTCGCCCCCAAGCGACTGGTGCGTTATCACGACGATAGCAACGAGGAGTGATCCTCTGGCGGTATCGCCCTGGCTTACCGGCCAGGGCGCGTGCAACTCGCCCCTCTTTATCGTTGCGAAAAGGGGCGGCTGCGATTATGATACCGCCCTCATTTCACGGCTGAATTAGAGATTGGCTGTGAACCTTTAAACACTCTACTGGAGTAATACCATGTCTCTAAATGCTGAGATCAAAGCGTCCATCGTTGCTGACAACGCTCGTTGCGCCAACGACACCGGTTCCCCCGAAGTGCAGGTTGCCCTGCTGACTGCCCAGATCAACCATCTGCAAGGTCACTTCAAGGAGCACTCCAAGGATCACCACGGTCGTCGCGGTCTGCTGCGCATGGTTTCCCAGCGTCGTAAGCTGCTGGACTACCTGAAGCGTAAAGACGTTCAGCGTTACGCCGCTCTGATCGCCAAGCTGGGTCTGCGTCGTTAATCGACCATCAGATTTCGCGAAAAAGGGGAACCGTGAGGTTCCCCTTTTTTATGGATCATTTTTATCGCGCAGCAAACCGTTGCCTGCCTCACAGAATGCGCGCCACCGCTTACCTTTTGATGCGAATCAAGTATACTTGCACGCGAATTTAAAGCGCCAAATTGTAAAAAGGAAATTCACGTGAATCCTATTGTAAAGTCATTCCAGTACGGTCAACACACCGTCACCCTGGAAACCGGTGTGATGGCCCGTCAAGCCACTGCGGCCGTCATGGTCAGCATGGACGATCCCTGCGTATTTGTGACCGTCGTCGGCAAGAAAGAGGCCGATCACGGCCGTGATTTCTTCCCGCTGACCGTCAACTACCAGGAGCGTACCTATGCTGCTGGTCGTATCCCGGGTGGTTTCTTCCGTCGTGAAGGCCGTCCGAGCGAAGGTGAGACCCTCATCTCCCGCCTGATCGACCGTCCTATTCGTCCGCTGTTCCCGGAAGGCTTCCTCAATGAGGTTCAGGTGGTTGCCACCGTCATGTCCGTGAACCCGGCCGTGTCCCCCGACATCGTAGCCATGATCGGTGCCTCTGCTGCCCTGGCCATCTCCGGTATCCCGTTCGGCGGCCCGATTGCTGCTGCCCGCGTGGGTTACATGAACGGTCAGTACGTGCTGAACCCGACCACCACCGAACTGCCCCAGAGCGATCTGGATCTGGTGGTTGCCGGTACCGCCAACGCCGTGCTGATGGTGGAATCCGAAGCGGCCATCCTCTCCGAAGAGGTGATGCTGGGCGCCGTGGTCTATGGCCACGAGCAGATGCAGGTGGTGATCAACGCCATCAACGAATTCGCCGCCGACGTGGGTACCCAGCCGTGGGACTGGACCCCGCCTGCCGTCAACGAAGCGCTGAAAGCCAAGGTTGCCGAGCTGGCCACCGCCGAACTGGGTGAAGCCTACCGCATCACCGAGAAGGCCGTGCGTTACGCCGCCATCGGTGCCATCAAGTCCCGTGTGGTTGAGCAAGTCATCGCCTCCGGCGTGGAAGAAGATGCCAAGAAGATCGGCGAAGAGTTCCACAGCCTGGAAAGCCGCATCGTCCGTGGCCGTGTGGTCCGTGGCGAGCCGCGCATCGATGGTCGCGATCCGGAAATGATCCGCGCCCTGTCTGTCGGCACCGGCATCCTGCCCCGTGCTCACGGCTCCGCCCTGTTCACTCGTGGTGAGACTCAGGCCATCGTGGTTGCGACTCTGGGTACCGAGCGTGACGCCCAGAACATCGACGAGCTGGCTGGCCACCGTGCCGACCGCTTCATGCTGCACTACAACTTCCCGCCGTACTGCGTCGGCGAGACCGGCATGATGGGCAGCCCCAAGCGTCGTGAAATCGGTCATGGTCGTCTGGCCAAGCGCGGCGTTGCTGCCGTGATGCCGAGCGCCGCCGAGTTCCCGTACGTGGTACGCGTGGTGTCTGAAATCACCGAATCCAACGGTTCCTCCTCCATGGCCTCCGTCTGTGGTTCCTCCCTGGCGCTGATGGACGCGGGTGTGCCGATCAAGGCCTCCGTTGCCGGTATCGCCATGGGTCTGGTGAAGGAAGAAGAAGGTTTCGTCGTGCTGTCCGACATCCTGGGTGACGAAGATCACCTGGGCGACATGGACTTCAAGGTAGCCGGTACTACCCAGGGTATCACCGCGCTGCAGATGGACATCAAGATCGAAGGCATCACCAAAGAGATCATGGAGATTGCCCTCAAGCAAGCTCGTGGCGCTCGCCTGCACATCCTGAAGGTCATGGACGAAGCCATCCAGGCGCCGCGTGCCGAGATCTCCGATTTCGCCCCGCGCATCCACACCATCAAGATCAATCCTGAGAAGATCAAGGATGTCATCGGCAAGGGCGGTTCCGTGATCCGTGCCCTGACCGAAGAGACCGGCACCAACATCGAGCTGGATGATGACGGTACCGTCCGCATCTCCGCCGTTGCCAACGAAGCCGCCATGGAAGCCATCCGTCGCATCGAGGCCATCACCGCCGAGATCGAAGTGAACCGCATCTATGAAGGCAAGGTTGTGCGTCTGGCCGATTTCGGCGCCTTCGTCAATATCCTGCCGGGTAAAGACGGTCTGGTACACATCTCCCAGATCACCGATGCCCGCGTGCAGAACGTGGCCGACTTCCTGAAGATCGGTGACGTTGTGAAGGTGAAGGTACTGGAAGTGGACCGTCAAGGCCGTGTGCGTCTCTCCATCAAGGAAGCGAATACACCGACCGAAGCCGCCGCCCCGGTTGCCGACGTGGCCGTTGCCGAAGAGCCGGCTGCCGAATAAGGCATCCGCTCTGTGAAAAGCCGACCTCAGGGTCGGCTTTTTTGTGCCTGTCTGCCTGAGGGGACCAGGGAGAAGATGCCTTGTTCCTTTTGGCGCCAGTTGCTATAAGGGACGACTCGCCGTCACGTTGTCAAAAGGAAGTGCAGCATGTCATGGGCCTATCTCAGGCAGTTTCCCCCGCTGGTCTGGATCGTCATCCTGGGCACCTTCATGGTGCGCACCACCTTCTTCATGGTCTGGCCCTTTCTCTCCATCCTGCTCTACCGCGACTATGGGCTTTCGGCGACCCTGATCGGCCTCATCCTGGGGGCCACGGCGGCCCTCTCCACCCTGGTCAGCTTCTACGGCGGCTGGCTGTCGGACAAGTGGGGGAGGCGCAACATACTGCTGTTTGGCTGCCTGGTGTCCGCCCTGAGCGTCGCCCTGCTCGGCCTCTCCCATCAGGTGATCTGGCTGGCGATGGGGGTGATCGGCAGCGGGCTCTCCTACGGGCTCATAGACTCGCCGGGCAAGGCGCTGATGGCCGATAGCCTGGCCGAGCCCAAAGCCCGCGAGTTGGCACTGCACCTGCGCTATTTTCTGCTCAACCTGGGGGCGGCCATAGGTCCCCTGCTCGGGGTCAGCTACGGCCTGAGCGCACGCCAGGAGACCTTCCTGTTGCTCAGTGCCAGCTATCTGCTGCTGGGCTTCATCTTCTTCGTCGGTTTTCGACTGGCCGCCTGTCAGCCAAGCCATGCCGCCGGTCCGGGCATGCGCGCCGTGCTGCGGGTGCTCTGGCAAGACAGGGGCTTCCTGCTGCTGACGATGGCCAACATGCTGCTGATGCTGGTCTATGCCCAGTTCGAATCACCGCTCATCCAGTATCTGACCCGAGCCGGTACCCCTGAGGTGGAGCGCCTCATCGGCTGGCTGGTGAGCACCAATGCGCTGACCATAGTGATCCTGCAGTTCCCGCTGCTGCACCTGACCGCCAACTGGTCTATCAAGCGCCGACTGCAGCTCGGGGTCGCCTTCTTCCTCAGCGCCCAGCTGCAGTTCGCGCTCGGGGATACCGCTATCTGGTGGCACTGGATAGTGGCGGTGATCCTGCTGAGCGTCGGCGAGTGCATCCTGTTCCCGCTGCTCAATGTGCTGGTCGATCAGATGGCGCCGGAGCACCTCAAGGGCAGCTACTTCGGGGCGGCCTCCATGTCCGGGCTCGGGATCGCCATCGGTGCCCTGCTGGGGGGGTGGATCCTGGCCAACTGGGGGGGCAGCTGGCTCTATGGCTGCATGGCGCTGCTCTGCCTGGCGATCCTGATGCTCTATGGCCTGAGTACCCGGACCTCACGCACTGCGCTGGTCCGGGCCGAGCCCTGATCCCTAGAAGGTCAGCACCTTGTCGGCCGCCAGGGTCCACTGGGCCAGCAGGGGCAGGGTGCCTATCTCTATGCCCTCGATAAGTGGCAGGGAGCTGATGCCCCGGGCGTCCGTGCAGCTCTTGCAAAGCCGGATGACGGTGCCCTGTGCCAGCAGGATCTCCAGCATCTGGCGCAGGTTGTAACCCTCGGCGGGGGATTGGCCCGCCAGGGCGGCGCCGACGGCATCGGACATCAGGAATATCTTCAGGATGACGCCTTCCTGCTCGTTGAGGGCTATCCCCAGACGCAGGGCATTGAACAGGGACTCGCTGCCATAGGGGGCGCCGTTGGCGATGATGACGATCTCTTGCTTCATGGGACTCTCCGGGTTGAAAGGGGCATTGTAGCGTCGCCAGCTTGGCGGTGGCATGACCCAGTGCAAACTCTGTCGTAGCCCTTTCCCTGTGCCTTGACCTCGGGAGATGAGTCAGGTTTCATAGGCGGCCATCCAGTATGACAGAGCAAAGAGGTCGTTATGTGGAAGATTGCCGGAATAGGATTATTGCTGTTGGCCGGACAGGCTTATGGCAGTGAAAACGTCGGCTGCAAGGCCAGGCATCAGGCGGTGACCGAGCAATTGAGCTTCGCCCGGGCGCACGACAACGCGCAGCAGGTGGCGGGCCTGGAGCAGGCCCTGCGCAACATCGAGACCCACTGCACCGATGTCGGGCTCCTCGAGGAGCAGCAAGAGAAGGTGGCCAAGCAGAAGCAAGAGGTGGAGGAGCGCCTGGCGGATCTGCAGAGCGCCCGGGTCTCGGGCAAGCCGGACAAGATCGCCAAGAAGCAGGTCAAGCTGGAGGAGTCCCAGGCCGAGCTGCTGGAGGCCCAGCGCGAGCTTGAGGCGCTGCAAAAACTGATCAAGCCCTGACCGGGCTGCAGCGCAATAGAAAAAGCCGGGCATGCCCGGCTTTTTCTATTTCTGGATGACCCGCAGGTCCGGCATTACTGCCTGTGCATCAGCACAAACTTGTCCATCAGCTGCTCTTCGGTCTCCACATGGGCGGGATCCCAGATGATGCAATCGATGGGGCAGACGCTGATGCAGGTGGGCTTCTCATAGTGGCCGACGCACTCGGTGCAGCGACTGGGATCTATCTCGTAGACCTTGTCCCCCAGGCTGATGGCCTGGTTCGGACACTCGGGATCGCACATGTCACAGTTGATGCACTTGTCGGTGATGAGCAGCGCCATCTCAGGCCGCCGAGTGGGGCTGGCGGGTATCCTGACGATCGCCCAGGTTGCGCAGCAGTATGCCGTAGTTGATGTCGATCTCTTTCGGGACCGGCACATAGACCACGTGACCGTTGCCCGGCGCGGTGTCGATAAGCTCCCCCTTGCGGTTCTGCATCTGCTCCAGGTTGAAGCTGACGTTGCCCTGGGGCGTCATCAGCTCCAGGCTGTTGCCCACCAGGAACTTGTTCTTCACTTCCACTTCCACCATGTCGCCCTGACGGCCGGTGATCTCGCCGACGAACTGCTGGGTGTCGGAGACGGAGTAGCCGTAGTCGTAGTTCTGGTACTCGCTGTGGTTGTGACGACGCAGGAAGCCCTCGGTGTAGCCACGGTGAGCCAGGTTCTCGAGGGTGCCCATCAGGGTCGGATCGAACGGGCGACCGGCGACCGCATCGTCGATGGCTTTGCGATAGACCTGGGCGGTGCGGGCGCAGTAGTAGAAGGACTTGGTGCGGCCTTCGATTTTCAGGGAATGCACGCCCATCTTGGTCAGGCGCTCCACGTGCTCGACGGCGCGCAGGTCCTTGGAGTTCATGATGTAGGTGCCGTGCTCGTCCTCGAACGCCGTCATGTATTCGCCGGGACGGTTGGACTCTTCCAGTAGCACCAGGGCATCGCTCGGCTTGCCGAGCCCAAGGGTGTTGTCCGGGCGCACGGCGATGGGCTCCTGACGGTGGACAATCTGGCCCACGTCATCTTCCTTGCCCTCGTGCACCTTGTACTCCCAGCGGCAGGAGTTGGTGCAGGTACCCTGATTGGGGTCACGCTTGTTGATGTAACCGGAGAGCAGGCAGCGGCCCGAGTAGGCCATGCACAGCGCCCCGTGGACGAAGACTTCCAGCTCCATCTCAGGCACCTGCATGCGGATCTCTTCGATCTCGTCCAGGGACAGCTCGCGGGACAGAATGGCGCGGGTCAGGCCCATCTGATGCCAGAATTTCACCGTGGCCCAGTTGACCGCGTTGGCCTGCACCGAGAGGTGAATGGGCATCTCCGGGAAGGCTTCGCGCATCATCATGATGAGGCCGGGGTCTGACATGATGAGCGCATCCGGCTTCATGTCCACCACGGGGCGCATGTCGCGGATGAAGGTCTTGAGCTTGGAGTTGTGGGGCTGGATGTTGGCCACCACATAGAACTGCTTGCCCAGTGCATGGGCCTCGTTGATGCCGAGCTGCAGATTCTCGTGATCGAATTCGTTGTTGCGCACCCGCAGGCTGTAGCGTGGCTGGCCCGCATAGACGGCGTCGGCGCCATAGGCATAGGCGTAACGCATATTCTTGAGGGTCCCGGCGGGGGAGAGCAATTCTGGTCTGAACATGTTGGACTCTTTCTGTCTGATTGCAAATCAGGACGGAACTACCTAATAGTTCCTATTAAACAATGGCTTATCACGTATTTTTTATAGTGTATAGCCGTGTGTAGTCGGGGGTTTCCAAACCATAAATATTTTACCACCAAACCCAACAGTGCACAGCTTTGCTGAGTTGATTTCGGTGCAACTGTACTAGCAGAGCGTTAGGTCGCAACATGACATGATGAGTGGGTCTGTGTGAGTCCCTCTGTGCTATCCTGATTCATCAGCTCATCATCACCGACAACCATGAGCTATTTGGAAAGGAGTAACTAGCTGATTCGAGATCAACAGGCACGATTAGTCTCATGGGTAGGGTCAATATTTGTTTTTGCGGACAGCGAGTTAAACTGAAATGTGACAACGACAGGTAGTTATGGGGGACAAGAGATACCCTAATGGCAGTCTCTTGGGTGTGGCCCCATGCAGCGTAAGCTGCAAGATAACAAGAATCCTCCGAAACGAAAATGAGTATCCACTAAATGGCCCGTCTCACAACCTATGTCTGAACCAGGTCCCTAGTAAATCAATACTTCAGCATATCCTCCACGGCGGCTAACCGGCCTCGAAAGACGCGATATTCCTTATCATGCTCTAAATCAAGTAGCCTTCATTCTTATCACAGCAATTCTTATTTTTGGCGTGTTTGTCAAGTCCTAACCTTCAAGCTCTCGTGACTTTCTGGTCAATAAAAAGCTTCTAGATCGATGGAGAGCCTTAATCGAGGCTTGTTTGATGTGCCTGTAAGCTGAGTGTCTAGGATTAGCCTGCTCCAGCCGATGTCACTCAAGCGGAACTATCAAGCCAAAATTCGAAACAAAACACAGAAAAACTGAAACAAAATCCGAGAATTTCGTGGCAGGAGTGCGCTACAATGAAACGATACGACGACTGAGATTCATTTGTTATGGAACATTTATCTGAGATTCTTAAAATTCTGGATGGAGCGCTGAAAGCAAATGCAAGTATGGCTACAAACTATGCGGGCTTATTGGCTGATAAACTTGAGCAGAGTGGAGAGACTCGCCAAGCTCTCATGATAAGAGAGCGACTAGCGCGGGCTCCAGCAGCTCTTGCAAGTGCTCAGGATGCATCTAGAGGGATCAGCTTTGGTAACTTGCCAGTTGATGGGGAAAGTCGCTTACCCATTGTGGCCGTTAGCCATCCGATACTAGGCGAGACGAATTTGTTGCTCCCCAGTGCAATTGAAGAACGAGTATCTGAATATTTAGTCAATATCAATCACTATGATGACTTGGCTAAAGCTGGAGTAGCAATGCCGAGCAGGCTGCTTGTGTACGGCCCTCCAGGCACAGGGAAAACTAGACTCGCTCGTTATGTTGCTGCACGGCTTGAACTTCCTCTTCTAACTGTTCGGTGCGATACATTGGTTAGTAGCCTACTGGGACAAACAAGCCGTAACTTACGCAGAGTGTTTGAATATTCCCAGCAATCTCCATGCATCCTCTTTCTCGATGAGTTTGATGCACTCGCTGGAGCTCGCGGTAATGAAAGGGATGTTGGTGAACTACAACGAGTAGTCATTGCTTTGTTGCAGAATATTGATGCCCTTCCTGATTCAACAATCTTGGTTGCTGCCACAAATCATGATCAGTTACTAGACCCAGCCATTTGGCGGCGTTTTGGCTTTCGCATTCCAATGCCAGCTCCTGATGACTCACTAAGATGTCTGCTATGGGAGCAATTTTTGAAGCCATTTGCACCAACTGGATTAGACATGGATGGGCTTGTAGTTGCTTCCGAAGGAGTTACTGGTGCCAATATCGAGCAGATATGCTTAGATGTAAAACGTAATGTAGTTCTTTCTGGAGCATCAGAAATTGATGAAGCTCAACTTTTTCGTCGCTTGGGATTGACGATTGCACTAGCTAATGGAATTCTCTTATCAACAATTGAGTCTGAAATTAGATGGCTGAGAGCTTGGGATTCAAAGAGATTTTCCTATAGGAGTCTAGCTAAACTCTATAATATCTCCACTCGCCATGTTACCAATGTTCTTAAGGAGATGAACTTAAATGGCGAAGAAATCTGCTCCACCGTCTAGAGAAGGGTTGAAAGCAAAAGTAGAAAACCCATTTATACATATTCCCTTTTCAAGCCAAGACCTTGGTTCAATTGATCGAGGTGGTGGCGGTGGTGGAAAGATTCTCGTTGAGATAAATGATAACTATAGACAGAATCTTGCCAAAAGCTTGGATATCGCAGCAGGTCATCTTTTGGATGAACAAAGGCAGCACCCAGGATATCAGTCTACTATTATTTTTAAACTCAGAGATATTGGTATAGCTAAGACTCATAGACCTATAACCGTAACTGCTGAGTCAGGACTTGCCTCAGCAGGTCATGCTGCATTAAATGAAATGCTAGTTTCGGGTGGTAGAGAGTCGCTTGATAAATTAAGAAATGTAATTCTTAAGAGAAATACCAAAGCGATTCAAGCAAATCTGAGTGCTATTGAGACCATTGAACCTTGGACTCGTCAGAAACGCAACCCAGAAGGCGTTGACTATTTGTTAGAAAGAGGGCGGGCGATAATAAGACTGTTTCAGTATGCGAAGGATGATTTTAACGTAAGTAATTACAATGGAGCTATTAGCCTATTCCGTTATCTGGGGATAAAGGGTTGTGAATTGCAACGTCACCGTGGGCTTCCACTTTTCTCTGTGGATAAACTAGATCTTTTAGATAAAGATAAACTTGAGTTTCTTCTAACATATCCAGGAATGAGGCAGATTATTGCTGAGCCAATCTTTAGGTCGTCAATGGTTACATCTAATGATTTTAATGCTGACCTGAAAGCAGGTTCATCAATACCTAATTTGTCAATGACACCTACTGTTGCAGTTTTTGATACTGGTGTTAGCCCTAATGCGAGCGCTATATCAGATTGGATTATATCTAAAGATACATATATTCTTCCGCCAGATACTGATTATGCTCATGGTACAGCAGTTGCGTCTTTGGTATCTGCGGGTTCTCATTTTAATAAAGGAAATTCTTGGCTCCCGAATACTCAGTGTACAGTACATGATGTTATTGCACTGGAAGTAAATGGATCTTCCATGAGTGATCTTGAGCTTCGTTTACGTGATGCAGTACGAAAAAAACCAGAAATAAAGGTCTGGAATTTGTCTCTCGGCGCACAGGCTTGCAGCGAGACTGAGTTTAGTGATTTTTCTATGTTACTTGACGAACTCAGTGATGAATATGGGATTTTATTTGTCGTTGCTGCGGGGAATTATATTGATATTCCTCGCCGAAGTTGGCCTAATCCTGCGATAAAAACTGATCGAGTATCAAGCCCTGGTGAGTCAGTGAGGGCATTGACGGTTGCATCAATAACACATGCTGATGGTTCTGGAGCATTATCCATGGTTGGAGAACCGGCACCCTATTCACGTCGTGGTCCTGGTCCAGTATTTACACCTAAACCTGATATATGTCATGTGGGCGGTGGGGTACACACCCCATGGACTGTTGGCTCAAGCAGCTTGAATGTGTTAACACCATACAATCAACTCACAGGTAATTTTGGTACTAGCTTTGCTGCACCTGTTGCTTCCAGCATGGCGGCACATGCATGGCAAGCCATTTCTGAGCATCCGGAGTTAACTCCTAACCCTTCATTAATCAAAGCATTGATGATTCACTCAGCTCAATTATCATCACCAGATTATAGCCCTTTTGAACGCCGATACTTCGGCTCTGGTAGACCAGATGACATTATGGGTGTACTTTTTGATAGTGACGACAGTTTCACCCTTGTGTTCGAAGCAAATCTTATTCCTGGAATGAGATGGCGGAAACCAAATTATCCTATCCCATCCTCACTAATAAAAGATGGAAAGTTTCGTGGGGAAATAGTTATAACTGCCACTTATGCACCACCTCTAGACCCTAGTGCAGGGAGTGAATATGTTAGAGCGAATGTTGAGCTAAGCTTTGGTGTTTTAGATGGCGACAATATAACGGGACGGGTTCCAATGGAAGGAGAGGATGGTGACAGTGGTTACGAGATCGCTCAGATTGAGCATGGAGGAAAGTGGTCTCCAGTTAAAATCCATAGAAAAAGGTTCCCAAGAGGGTGTGAAGGGGAAAACTGGGCTCTTCAAGCAGGACTAACATTACGAGCTTTTGAAGCACCTCTAAAAGATGCGTTGCCTGTTTCAATTATCGTCACACTAAGGTCTCTAGATGGCGATCCTAATGTCCATTCTGACGGGGTTAGGGCGTTACAGTTGAATAACTGGGTTCATAATCAACTACCAGTCCACGTACCTGTTACAGTGCAAGCATAATACTTACTTCATATTGAGGTCGTCTTTCATGACGGCCTCAATACTGAATTTTTTCATATTATTCTAGGGAAAGTGCGAACAAGTATCCCACGAACAAAAAATGAAAATTTTAGTCATTTAATATCAATGGGTTACCAGTAAATGCTCTCGTGCCATATGACTTATTCGCACCTTCCCTAGGCATTAAAATTAGGCACAGTCCCAATTACGTGTTGGAAGGCTAGTCTTGGAATAGGTCATCACCTTGAGGGCATTCATCATGGATACCCAAGCTTTCCAACATCTCCTTACCCTGTTCCCACAACTCTTTGTTTGACAAAGACATATTGCTCAGCGCGGTTGCAGTAGCCCAGTTTGCCCCCTCCCATTAATGACCTGCTACCAGATTGCCCTGTGTGTCCCTATTGCTATACACAACCAGACGACCTGAGTTTTCCCTGGGACTGCCTCAACATTACCGGCTCTTGTGGTGAGCGGTATGTGCTATATTCGGCTCAAATGTTGAGCCGAATGATGGGCTGGGTCGGCTCATTATTGAGACCCTAGCACGTTGGATGAGGAAATAATGGAACCATTGTGGATTTGGCAACAAGCTGATTGGCCCCATTTTCGTTGGCGGGATAGCGAGATATTGCCCAGATTACGGCAGGTTCAACGCAGGCTGGGAATTCTAATAGGTAGTCATTCCAGATTGGGGAACTCCGACCAAACGTTGGATACGTTAATGGCTAACATCATCTCCTCATCCGCTATTGAGGGTGAGCGTCTCAATGCTCAATCCGTGCGTTCTTCCCTGGCTAGGCGGTTAGGGGGATCAGAAACTCCGTCCTATCCCGTGTCAGATCGCTCAGAGGGGCTCGCGGCCATGATGTTGGATGCCATCGACAACCATGAACAACCACTGACAATTGAACGACTTTACCAATGGCATCGTTGGCTGTTCCCCGCCAACGAATGGTCGGTGCAGCGACTGAACGTAGGGCAGTTGCGAGGAGATGAGCCGATGCTGGTTGTCTCTGGGCGTGTTGATCGTCCCACCGTGCATTTTGAGGCACCGCCCAGAGCAACTCTGGACGATCAACTGGCCGAGTTCATCCCCTGGTTTAACCAGACTCGGCATGACCCCACGATGGATCCCCTTCTTCGTGCGGCAATCATCCATTTCTGGTTCGTGACCCTGCATCCCGTTGATGATGGTAATGGGCGGCTCACGCGGGCATTGACCGATCTCGCGCTGTCACAGGCTGACAGCCAAAGTATCCGGCTGTATGCCATGTCAGTTGCAATTCTCGAACGGCGGGATCACTACTATCGGGCGCTTGAGTCAGCGCAGAGGGGCCCGCTAGATATTACCTCCTGGATCTGTTGGTTCCTCGACACACTGGATTACGCCATAGAGCTGGCATTACAGGTTATTGATCGTTCTCTCGCCAAGACATTTTTCTGGTTGCGGCACTGTAATGACGCTCTGAGTCCAGAGCAAACCAAAGTGCTGAATCGTTTACTGGATGGCGGCGAACAGGGTTTTGAAAATGGCATCAGTGCCAGTCAATATCAAAAAGTCGCCGGAGTTAGTAAGCCCACGGCTACACGCCATCTTGCGCAACTGTTAGATAGGGGGTGCATTGAGAAATTACCTGGTGGCGGACGCAATACACGCTATCAGATCCGCTCGCACACCGAGGGAGTTTGAAAAAGCATCGCCATGGGGTGTTAATTTCATCTGGTAGATGAGAGCTGCGATTGGTGTACAAATTACGCTATTTAGTTAAATGTTGACGCCATGATGTGTGCCGTCAGGCATATGAACGAATAGACTTAACCGACAGTCATGGCTCTCAACTAATCTTTTGAGTGATAACAAACCATCGAGAACATCGGTATCTATTGCAGGAACATCACCTGTACCGAGATTTGAAAGCAATTTAGTCACACTCAGACGTACCAGTTGCTCTTCGGCCAGCGCCTTGGCTCTCTGGACTACCTCTGGTGATTCAGATTCCAGTAGCTCATCTAGCGTTCTACCCATTGTTATAATACCTCCAAGTATTAGCATGACATTAGGGGATGGTAATTTAGCCATCCCCATTTTGTACAATCCCAGATGCTCACCGGACTGCTGATATCGCTGGCCCCATATCTGCAAGCATCCGTTTTACATGTCGCAAGGGAGGCCATGCAGGATGAGTGAGTTCGACTCTTGCCAAATATAAAAAACACCGAACCGATACTACAATCTCCGTAAAGCTTGGTCTCACTCTCTCACATTACTACCGTTTTTAATATCAATCCCAAGAGAGCACATACACAGATAACGTGGATGACGTTTCGCTTGAATTTAAACAAAGCTACCGCAGCACCAAGTGCAATTAAGGCTGATATCCAATCAAAGTGCTCACCAATACCCTGAGGCCACAGTACATGGTAACCAAAGAACAGCGCCAAATTGAGTATCACACCGACTACAGCAGCCGTGATCGCCGTTAACGGAGCAGTAAATTTGATGTCACCATGTGTAGATTCTACTAAGGGGCCACCTGCCAAAATAAAAATGAAGGATAGTAAGAAGGTGAACCAGGTGACAAGACTCGCAGCTACAGCACCAGCCAGAAAGAGTGCATCAGGGCCAAACAGAGCTTTAACATAGCCACCAATAAACCCGATGAACGCCACAACCATGATCAGCGGGCCTGGTGTTGTCTCACCTAGCGCCAAGCCATCAATCATCTGCGTTGATGATAGCCAGCCATAATGGCCGACAGCCCCCTGATAGACGTAAGGTAACACTGCATAAGCACCACCAAATGTCAGCAGCGCCGCTTTGGTGAAGAACCAGCCCATCTGTGTCAATGTATGATCCCAACCCAAGGTAGTAGTAAGCAGCCCCATCGGGATTAACCACAGCAAGGCACCGACAATCACTAATTGCAGTAATCTTCCCCATTTGAAGTGAGCATGGGATGGTATTGGTGTCTCGTCATCAATCAAAGCCGCACCGAAAGACTTATCGCTCTTATTGTGACCACCACCCGCTTGCCACTTCTCAGGATTAACACGACCACCGATAAAACCGATGAGTGCTGCTGCGGCAACAATCGCTGGAAATGGCACATTGAAAGCGAATATTGCAGTAAAGGATGCAACAGCTATTCCCCATAACCAGTTATTCTTGAGTGTGCGTGACCCTATGCGGTGAGCAGCCTGCATAACAATGGCGGTTACTGCGGGCTTAATCCCATAAAATAATCCCTCAACAGCAGGTACATCACCAAAGGCAATATAAAGCCAAGACAACGCGATCAAAATGAAGAGTGATGGGAGCACAAACAAGACCCCAGCGATTATGCCACCCCAGGTTCGGTGCATCAGCCACCCAATGTATGTCGCCAACTGCTGGGCTTCTGGGCCAGGAAGTACCATGCAGTAGTTGAGTGCGTGAAGAAAGCGCCGTTCCGACAACCAACGTCTACGTTCCACCAGTTCTTGATGCATGATGGCTATTTGTCCAGCAGGCCCTCCGAAGCTAATAAACCCGAGCTTGAGCCAGAAGATAAATGCCTGCCAAAACGAAACGCTTTGTGGCGGTGGTGGTGACGTTAAAGATTCTTGTTCGATAGTTTGCTTCATGCTGTTTCACTTCCCTGTTCGAACCCTGCCAATAAAGCATCAAAGGAGATAGATGCCATCGCTAAGAGTTGGTCGTCATTGTCAATCGTGGCCTTCATACCAGCCAACATGCGCTCTATTCCTATTGCCTCTGGTGGTTGAATACCACCGATATCAAGGAAATGAACCAACTGTCCTAACCGCATCATTGCGGGTTGAGTCAACCCAAAACTGGCGCTCAGGACTTCAAAGGTGACCTGATTACCAACGTGACTAAATTCAGCCCCATCGAAATCAAAACCCAAGACGTCATCTGGACAATCGTTAGCATTTTCTAGCCACAAAATGTGGGCTTGGGGATCTATAAAGCGGCGGATAAACCAAGCGCTAGCTAAACGGTCTACCCATGGACGATTACGTGTCGCCCATGTTCGTCCCTGATAATCCACGATGTGTCTATGTATCATTTCACCTTGGATAGCCTGAGGTTCATCTGGGCCTAATGCTCTGGCACATGATTGTTCAAGTTCAGATAACTTGGCACTAACTTGGCTTCTAACCTCTCCAGGGAAAAAATCTATCTTGTTGAGCGATGTCATCGCTTTACGCAGTTTACGAGCATGCTTAATGCTGGCTTGCGCGGTTTGACTGGTTAATTGTGAAAGACACCTCTCAATGTCTTCATGCAATTGCATATAGTCTTCTCTGCGATCAAACAGTGGTGCGAACCGCTCGCCATCAGGGTCATGAACAGGCAGAAGATAAGCCGTGCCGTTGATTGCCAAGATGTCATGCTCAACCGCCTGAAAAGTCTCCAAGCAATCTTGGCTGTGGGGGAGCAAATATACGCCATCCCGCAACACAGCAGCTCCGCTTGCTTTCAAGGTACGCCAGGCGCGCATACGAGCGGTCGCATTGGCTGTTGGGAGGCCAATGACTAAGGCAAGCCAAAGCTTCATAGAGATACCTGGCTAATAACATCATGTCGATCAGCCAATAACATCATGCCGATCACTTTTTTTC
>OBZR01000656.1_pt1 | contig 18003 bp, 13 predicted proteins | sample 1495541 | NCBI WGS metagenome assembly OBZR01 (sample SAMEA2580240, study PRJEB22360) | human gut metagenome | biome: human gut; feature: human-associated habitat; material: faeces | place: Denmark | collected 2008/2010 | reverse complement strand
AGTCATCGGGCATTATCTGAACATAAAACACTATCAATAAGTTGGAGTCATTACCAAATTTCCATAAACAAAAAATTAACAACATTTCACAACGTAACTATATAAATTTGTTGGTAGTTTTAACGATTAAGATTGCAAAAGCAACAGATAGAACGGTGTTTGCTCATCAAGCGAACATAATTAATACAGACTTGTTTTGCGTGATAAAAAAATAGATGTTCTCACGCTCTTAATTATTTAGCAGGTTATCTGAACGCAAAACATTATTGCTGCATGGATAATAAAGCGAGAAATAATTTTCAATTAATAAGACAGAATAATGTAAATGAAGCCGGATGATATTAACGATCATCCGGCTTTATTGATTTACGAGACTAACATCCCGGTAAACACATACGCCTGCAGCAGGGTGATAATGCCGATAACGCTGGCAAAAATCAGACTGTGCTTCACGGTGTAGCGGAACAGTTCAGATTCTCGGCCCACCATGCCCGTCGCGGCGCAGGCCACGGCGATAGATTGTGGGGAGATCATCTTGCCAGTTACGCCGCCGCTGGTATTTGCTGCCACCAGCAGAGTGTCAGAGACGTTGATTTGCTGCGCCGTGGTTGATTGCAGTGAACCAAACAGAGCGTTCGAGGAAGTGTCCGAGCCGGTAAGGAATACCCCCAGCCAGCCGAGGAATGGCGAAAAGAACGGGAACATCACACCAGTACCCGCCAGTACCAGCGCCAGCGTGGTGGACATGCCGGAATAGTTGGTCACGAAGGCGAACGCCAGCACCATGCCAATCGACAATATCGGCCACTTCAGACTAATTAGCGTTTCGGCAAAGACGCCAATACCTTTCTTGATCCCCACACCGAGGATGAAGATAGAGATAATCGCCGCAATAAAAATAGCGGTGCCGCCAGCCGAGAGGGGGTCGAATTTAAACACCGCATCCATTGGCGTTGGTTGGGCGACAATGGGTGCCGCTTTCAACACTTGTTGATGCAAATGAGGGATCTGGAAATTAATCACCAGTGAATAAAACGCGCCGCCCGGAGCAAATAACGCTTTAAACGGCTTCATGGTCCAGATGGTGACCAGCACCGTTAAGATTAAAAACGGTGACCACGCACGAATGATTTGCCCCAGACTATATTCTGAAGGCACGGGACCGCCAGAAGATGGCTTATTTACCACCATCGCACCTGCGGATTGTCCCATGCTGATTGCCGTTTCGGTATTTTTCGGCCGCCAGACTTTAAGGAATAAAGCGAGTGAGACGATACTCACCAGCGCCGAAGTAATATCCGGCAGTTCCGGACCAATATAGTTAGAGGTAAAGAACTGAGTGACAGCGAAGCTTCCCCCAGCAACCAGCGCCGCTGGCCACGTCTCTTTCACCCCTTTCCAGCCGTCCATCATTGCTACCAGCCAGAACGGCACAAGAACCGACAGGAACGGTAACTGACGTCCCGCCATTGCGCCAATGTGGAACGGATCGATTCCCGTTACCTGACCGGCGACCAGAATCGGCACGCCCAACGCACCAAACGCCACCGGCGCAGTATTGGCAATCAGACACAGCCCCGCCGCGTATAACGGTTTGAAGCCCAGGCCCACCAGCAGCGCACCGGTAATCGCCACCGGCGCACCAAAGCCAGCCGCTCCTTCCAGCAACGCACCAAAGGAGAAACCAATCAGTAACACCTGCAAACGCTGATCGTCGGTGATGGAGATAACCGAGCTGCGGATAATATCGAACTGCCCGCTGGCAACGGTTAATTTATACAGGAACACCGCCGCGACAATAATCCACGCAATTGGCCATAATCCATAAATAAAGCCATAGCCCGCAGCAGCAAATGCCATATCAATCGGCATTTTAAAGGCGAATATTGCAATCAGGATAGATAATATAAGGGTTATTGCTCCAGCGACATGTCCTTTCAGACGTAATACCGCGAGTGCAACGAAGAAGAATATTATCGGGATCAGGGCGACCAGAGCGGATAGCCCCAGTCCTCCCATCGGCATATACATTTGGGTCCAGGTAACCATATTGTTCAGTCTCTTATTATCTTTATATGCTTGATATACTTAAGGTTGTAATAAGCAAAAGAGGACTGAACTGTAAAATATAGGCGTTATACTTTACAGCAACAGTACGCTGCTAACGCAATTGCTACCTCTGGCATAACAAGTATATCGGGTAAGGGTTTCTGTTCCGCACACGCAGGCGCAGAGTATCGTTAAGATGTCCATATTGTTGTTTTAGGCCCGCTAGTAATGCGCTACGGGTATTTAATATTGTTAAACCCTGATAATCGCTCCGGTTATTTCCGGGATAAATGTACTACCGCAGTTACTATCATAGCCCCGACAATAAAACTTGCCGGGGCTTTTTTGACGCTATTAATGACTTTCTTTTTCGCGTAAACGCCAGGCGTGTAATAACGGTTCGGTATAACCGTTTGGCTGTTTCACGCCGAGGAAGATTAAATCGCTGGCAGCTTTAAAAGCACTCGAGTTAGCGAAATTCCCCGCCATCGGACGATAAGCCGGATCGCCAGCGTTTTGCTGATCAACCACTTTCGCCATATTCTCCAGCGACGCCTGCACCTGTTCTTTAGTCAAAATACCGTGACGTAACCAGTTGGCGATATGCTGGCTGGAGATACGCAGCGTTGCGCGGTCTTCCATCAACGCCACATTGTGAATATCCGGCACTTTTGAACAACCAATCCCCTGCTCCACCCAGCGCACCACGTACCCCAGAATCCCCTGCACGTTGTTATCCAGCTCTTGTTGGATCTCTTGCGCCGACCAGTTAGCGTTTTCAGCAACCGGAATAGTCAGCAGATCGTCCAGCAGCGGTTCAAATTCAGCATTGAACTCGGTCTGGGCAATGTTGGCTTGTACGCTCTGTACGTTGGTTTGGTGGTAGTGCAGCGCATGGAGCGTAGCAGCGGTTGGTGACGGAACCCAGGCTGTGTTTGCCCCGGCACGCAGTTGGTCGCCCTTCTGGCTGTACATGTCTGCCATCAGGTCCGGCATTGCCCACATGCCTTTACCAATTTGCGCTTTACCGCGCAGCCCACAGAACAGACCGGAAAGCACGTTATTACGCTCGTAGGCTTTGATCCAAGGCGTCGATTTCATCTGATTTTTACGCAGCATCGGGCCAGCTTCCATCACCGAATGCATTTCATCGCCGGTACGGTCGAGGAAACCGGTATTGATGAACGCCACGCGGTTGCGCGCCTGAGCGATACAGCTACGCAAGTTCAGCGAGGTCCGACGTTCTTCATCCATAATGCCCATTTTCAGGGTATTCGGTGCCATACCGAGCATTGTCTCAATGCGGGTAAACAGTTTGTTGGCGAACGCCACTTCCTGCGGACCGTGCATTTTCGGTTTCACAATATAGACGCTGCCAGTGCGCGAGTTTTTCTGCACTTTTACATCATAGAGGGCAATCGCGCCAGTCATGACGCCATCAAGAATGCCTTCCGGGATTTCATTGCCTTCGCTGTCCCAAATCACAGGAATGGTCATCAAATGACCCACGTTGCGGATAAACAGCAGCGAGCGTCCGTGCAGAGAAATTTCAGAGCCATCGGCGGCGGTGTAATGACGATCGTCATTCAGTTTACGCACGATTTGCCGACCGTTTTTCTCCATTTTCTCTTGCAGAGTCCCCTGCATCAGGCCCAGCAGGTTGCGGTACAGCAGGATTTTATCTTCCGCATCAACCGCCGCGACCGAATCTTCGCAGTCGAGAATGGTACTGATAGCAGCTTCGACGATAACATCGTTGATGTGCGCCGGATCGTCTTTGCCAATCCGCCCATTGGCATCGATTTGCAGCTCAATATGCAGGCCGTTATTTTTCAGCAAAATGCAGGTCGGCGCAGCGGCATCGCCACGGTAACCGACAAACTGTGCTGGAGTACGTAACGTGGTTTCTTTACCATTTTTCAACTGGATGCGTAATTGTTTATCAACCACCTTAAACGCCACCACATCCTGATAGCTGCCGTTTTCCAGCGGTAGAGATTCATCGAGGAAACGCCGAACCCAGGCGATAACCTGCTCACCGCGTTGCGGATCGTAGCCGCTGACCATCGCCCCTTCCTGCGGGATGATGTCGCTGCCGTATAACGCATCGTACAGTGAGCCCCAGCGAGCGTTCGCCGCGTTCAGCGCGTAGCGGGCGTTCATTGCCGGAACCACCAGCTGCGGCCCCGCCTGACTGGTGATTTCGCTGTCAATGCCCGTGGTTTCCACCGTCACGCGCTCCGGTTGCGGCACCAGGTAGCCCAGTTCACGCAGGAAAGATTTATAGGCCGCTTTATCTTTTACCGGCCCCGGATTGCTGCGATGCCACTCATCAAGCGCTGCCTGAATGCGATCGCGTTCTGCCAGCAACTGACGATTTTCTGGTGCCAGATCATGAACGATCTCATCAAAATTGCGCCAGAACGCCGCAGCGTCCAGCCCTGTTCCCGGTAAAACTTCTTCATCCACAAAACGTTTAAAATTGGCGTCAATGCGTAAACGGCTCTGGGTTATGGTTTGACTCATTGTTTATCTCCTCGTTTTCGCTTATTTCGCCAACACCGCTGCTGCCGCTTTCGCGACCTGCGCATCCTGTGCTCCGGTTAAACCAGAAACGCCCACGGCACCAATAATTTGCCCATCCACAACAACCGGTACGCCGCCTTCCAGCGACGTTAATAACGGCGCAGTCACGAACGCGGTACGTCCGTTGTTCACCATCTCTTCATAGCCCTTAGTTTCACGACGCCCCAGCGCGGCGGTACGCGCTTTCTCCTGGGAGATATAAGCCGCAATCGGCGCGCAATCGTCCATGCGACTTAACGCCAGCAGATGACCGCCGTCATCGGCAACAGCAATGGAAACAGACCAGTTATTTTTCTGCGCCTCTTCCTGACCTGCGGCAATAATTGCACTCGCCATTTGCTGGCTAAGAATGACTTTAGTTTTCATTTTGTTATTCCTTTTCAAGGGCTTGTTCTACAATTTCAATCCAGTGACGCACAGAGGTACGACCGGCGCTCGCCAGATGCGTCTGGCAACCAATGTTGGCGGTGACGATCATTTCCGGTTTGCCGCTTTCCAGCGCATTCATTTTGTTATCCCGCAGCTGGCGTGCCAGATCGGGATGCGTTAACGCATATGTTCCCGCTGAACCGCAGCACAGATGGCTGTCGGGAACGTCCGTTAAGGTAAATCCAAGACGAAGCAACACTTTTTCCACTTCGCCGTTCAGCTTTTGCGCATGTTGTAGGGTACACGGACAGTGGAAGGCCAGCTTTTTATCGCCGCGAATTGCCAGTTTTTCCAGCGGTTCCTCGCGCAGAAGTTCGACTAAATCGACCGCCAGTTCACTGACCTGACGCGCTTTATCGGCATATAACGCATCGTTTTTCAGCATCTGCCCATACTCTTTGACAAACGCGCCGCAGCCGCTGGCGGTTTGCAAAATTGCCTCGGCACCTGCTTCAATCGCGGGCCACCAGGCATCAATATTATTGCGCGCCCGTGCCAGCCCTTTCTCCTGCGCATTAAGATGATAGTCCACCGCGCCACAACAGCCTGCTTCGTTAGCTGGCATGACGCTGATCCCCAGACGATCCAGCACTCGCGCAGTTGCCGCGTTGGTGTTGGGCGAAAGCGTAGGCTGGGCGCAGCCTTCCAACATTAAAACCCGACGCTTATGGCGCAGCGGCGGACGCGGTTTAGCTTTCACCGTTTCAGCAGGCAGTTTTGCTCTGACCTGTTCCGGTAAAAACGGTCGCAGCACCAGCCCTACCTGCGTCAGCGCACGGAAGACCGCCGGACGCGGCACTACCTGGCGCAATCCTTCGCGCAGTATTCGCTCCGGCAGTGGGCGTTTCACTTTCTGCTCGACAATATCACGCCCGATATCCAGCAAATTGTGATAGCGCACACCAGAAGGACAGGTGGTTTCACAATTACGGCAAGTGAGGCAGCGATCGAGATGCTCCTGTGTTTTAAGCGTGACTTCGTTGCCTTCCAGCACCTGTTTAATCAGATAGATGCGCCCGCGCGGCCCGTCCAGTTCATCGCCCAGAAGCTGATAGGTTGGGCAGGTTGCGGTACAAAATCCGCAGTGAACACAGGCGCGCAGGATGCTGTCGGCTTCCAGCGCGCGCGCGTTCTGCCGCATCTCTTCAGTTAATTGGGTTTGCATAGCCTGCTCCTCAAAGTTCCGCGTACATGCGACCGGGGTTAAACACGCCGCAAGGGTCGAGCTGCTGTTTAAGCTGCTGGTGATAGCGGAATAAAGGAGCCGATAGCGGGGCAAAGCCACCATCTCCGGCACTAAAGCGGGTCGCATGACCGCCAGCGTTGCGGGCGATGCGATGGATTTGATTGTCCTCGGCTGTCGATTTCAGCCAGCGTAACGCCCCGCCCCAGTCGATCAGTTGCTCGCCGGGTAAATCCATCATCGGCGCATCACTGGGTAATGAAATGCGCCATAAGGTACCTGGTAACGAGAAGAACGGCAGTTGTTGTTCACGCAATTGCTGCCAGAACTGACCGGCAACCTCTTCGCCACCCAGCAGTTCACGCGCTGCTTTTACCGATCCTTCGCCGCCCTCAAGGCGGATCCACAACGCATTGTCGAAGTAACATAAGCCACTAATGGGTAATGGCTGGAGTTGCCACTCGGCGATTTCACTCATGGCTTCTTGCAGGCTGATTTCCCGACGCAGGCTCAGGGAGGCGCGCGGTCGCGGTAACACTTTCATTGAGATTTCAGTGAGCACGCCAAGACAACCGTAGCTTCCGACCATTAACCGTGAGAGATCGTATCCGGCAACGTTTTTCATCACTTCGCCACCAAAACGCAGATGTTTTCCAGCGCCGGTAATGATGCGCGTGCCGAGGACAAAATCGCGGACCGAACCGCTCCACGGGCGACGCGGCCCCGCCAGCCCGCAGGCGACCATCCCGCCCCAGGTGGCTTCTTCACCATAATGCGGCGGCTCACAGGGGAGCATTTGCCCCGCGCTTTCCAGCGCCGCTTCAATTGTCACCAGCGGCGTTCCGACACGCGCGGTTATCACCAGCTCGGTCGGGTCGTAATTAACAATGCCGCGATGACAACGAACATCCAGCGTTTGCCCGGTGACAGGGCGACCTAAAAAGGCTTTGCTATTGCTGCCCTGAATCACCAGCGGCGTTTTATCGCTAATCGCCTGATTCACCTGCTCCAGCAGCGCCTGGCTGTAATCACACTCGCGTAGCATCAGAAACGCTCCAGTTCAGGGAAAGGTAAATGACCGTGATGCACATGCATGGCACCAAATTCAGCACAGCGGTGTAGCGTGGGAATGTTTTTCCCAGGGTTCAGCAAACCATCGGGGTCAAACGCCGCCTTGACCGCATGGAAGGTCGTGATTTCATCGCTGTTGAACTGGGCGCACATTTGATTGATTTTTTCTCGCCCGATGCCATGTTCCCCACTGATGCTGCCGCCAACTTCAACGCAGAGTTCGAGGATCTTCCCACCCAGCTCTTCCGCGCGGGCAAATTCACCGGGTTCGTTGGCATCGAAAAGGATTAACGGGTGCATGTTGCCATCTCCGGCATGAAAGACGTTGGCAACGCGTAAATCATATTGCTGCGATAAACGGGCAATGCCTTCCAGTACGCCAGGCAGTGCGCGACGCGGGATGGTGCCATCCATGCAGTAGTAATCCGGGGAGATACGTCCTACCGCCGGGAACGCATTTTTGCGACCGGCCCAGAAACGTACGCGCTCTGCTTCGTCCTGTGCCAGACGGACGTCAGTCGCGCCCGCTTTCAACAAGATGTCGTTAACCCGCTCGCAGTCTTCCTGTACGTCAGACTCCACGCCGTCCAGCTCGCATAACAAAATCGCTTCGGCATCGACGGGATAACCGGCATGAATAAAATCTTCCGCCGCGCGGATCGACAGGTTATCCATCATCTCCAGCCCGCCGGGGATAATGCCATTGGCGATGATGTCACCAACTGCAAGTCCGGCTTTTTCTACCGAGTCAAAGCTGGCTAACAGAACCCGCGCCACGGGCGGCTTCGGCAACAACTTCACCGTCACTTCGGTGGTCACGCCGAGCATACCTTCCGATCCGGTGAACAGCGCCAGCAGGTCAAAACCAGGTGAATCCAGCGCGTCCGATCCCAGCGTCAGCGCCTCGCCGTCCAGCGTTTGCACTTCGATTTTCAGCAGGTTATGTACGGTCAGACCATATTTCAGGCAGTGGACGCCACCGGCATTTTCCGCCACATTGCCGCCAATTGAACAGGCGATTTGTGAGGAAGGATCCGGCGCGTAATAGAGATTATGCGGCGCAACGGCCTGGGAGATCGCCAGGTTACGCACGCCCGGCTGCACGCGCGCGCGGCGACCAACGGGGTTAATGTCGAGGATCTCTTTAAAGCGCGCCATCACCAACAACACACCTTTTTCCAGTGGCAGCGCGCCACCAGAAAGCCCGGTGCCTGCACCACGGGTCACCACCGGTACACGCAGGCGATGGCAGACAGCCAGAATCGCTGTCACCTGTTCCATCTGCTTAGGCAGAACAACCAGTAATGGACGCGTGCGATACGCGCTCAACCCGTCACACTCGTAAGGAATGATCTCCTCATCGGTATGCAGGATCTCAAGTCCAGGGACATGCTCACGCAGTGCCATCAGTACCGATGTGCGGTCGACATCGGGTAAAGCGCCATCAAGACGCTCTTCGTACAAGATGCTCATGAGTAGGCTTCGCTTTGTTGTGTTGTGTGGCAGCTGATTTTTGCGCGCTGCTTCTGTGAACAGTTATTAAGCGGGCTTTTCGTTTTCGTCTATCTCTTTAGCTACCGGTCAGACCATTTTTTTTCCAGCTCTGTGACCTTGTCTTGGTTAACTCAATGTTAAATTGATGTAACATAATCACTTACGTGATGTGCGTGTTTTGCGAGTTAAGAACAGAAAAATTGGTCCTACCTGTGCACGAGGTCCGGGAATGAAAGATGAACGTCGCCCTATTTGCGAAGTGGTTGCAGAGAGTATCGAACGGTTAATTATCGACGGCGTACTGAAGGTCGGTCAGCCGCTTCCCTCGGAACGTCGACTGTGTGAAAAGCTCGGCTTCTCACGCTCCGCACTGCGTGAAGGGCTGACCGTGCTGCGCGGGCGCGGGATTATTGAAACGGCGCAGGGTCGCGATTCTCGTGTCGCACGGCTTAATCGGGTGCAGGACACCAGCCCGCTGATCCATCTGTTCAGTACGCAGCCGCGAACGCTGTACGATCTGCTCGACGTTCGCGCATTACTGGAGGGCGAATCGGCAAGGCTGGCGGCAACGCTGGGAACGCAGGCTGATTTTGTTGTGATAACCCGCTGTTATGAAAAAATGCTCGCCGCCAGTGAGAACAACAAAGAGATTTCGCTGATCGAACATGCGCAGTTGGATCACGCTTTCCATCTCGCCATTTGTCAGGCTTCTCACAATCAGGTGCTGGTGTTTACGCTGCAATCATTGACCGATCTGATGTTTAATTCAGTGTTTGCCAGCGTAAATAATCTCTACCATCGACCACAGCAAAAAAAGCAGATCGATCGCCAGCATGCGCGGATCTACAACGCGGTGTTGCAGCGGCTGCCGCACGTCGCCCAGCGCGCAGCACGCGATCATGTGCGGACCGTGAAAAAGAATCTCCACGATATCGAGCTGGAAGGCCACCATTTGATTCGCTCGGCGGTGCCGCTGGAGATGAACCTGAGTTAGCTGGTATTAAATCTGCTTTTCATACAATCGGTAACGCTTGTACGGCTCCGCCCCAATGCGTTCCAGCATGTTATTCATGCCTGTATTGGTTTCGAGGATCCATGACATCTCCAGCGCATCGATCTTCCGGCGGGCAAACGGATCGCGTAAGGCTTCAATCAATAACAGCGCAATCACCGGGCCGATGCGGCTGAACTGATACTCGTCGCGCACGCCCATCAGCGGTACTCGCGCAGTTCGCACACCGCTGACTTTCAAACGCCACAGCAATTTTGCCCAGCCGAAGGGAAAGAGCGATCCGTTCAGATCGGCAATCGCCTCGTTGATGTTCGGCAAGCCGACAATAAACGCGCAGGGTGCAGAATCAATCTCAGCGATATAGATCATATCGTCCGGCACCAGATATTTAAGTTGATCGCCCATGGTCGCGAATTCATGTTCGGTAAACGGCACAAATCCCCAGTTGTGCTGCCAGCCAGAGTTGAAAATCTCACGCAGGATCTGCATCTCTTCGGCAAACCGCTGACGATTGATGCAGCGAATGGTCACCTTTTTGCGCACCTGATCCATCAGTTTTTTTAGCGCCGGAGAGAAAGTGAGATCGGTTCGCTGCATCCACCACGCCAGTAAATCAATGCCTTTGTGATAACCCAGTTGTTCAATATGCGCGGCATACCACGGTTTGCCGTGTGGCATCATCGCACAGGGTGGTGTGTCAAAACCTTCAATCAGTAATCCGCTTTCCTGATTGATATTCAGGCTGAAAGGACCGCTGATCTTACTTGCACCTTGTGACTTCAACCACGCTTCCGCTGCGCCAAACAACGCGGCAAAAACCTGCGGATCATCAATGGCGTCAATCATGCCGAAATGACCGGTATCTTTGCCGTAACGCTCGCGGTGCAAGGTATCTATTTGCGCGGTAATACGCCCAACTATCTGCCCCGCTTTTTTTGCCACCCACGCCTGCCAGATGATATGGTCCGTCCCCGGATTTTTCGCAGACAAATGCTCGTTGCGTTCAATGAATAAAGGGGGTATCCAGTTTGGATCGTCGGGATAAAGTGATGACGGAAAAGCGATAAATGCCTTAAGGTCATTTTTATTAATTACTTTTTCAATTTTAATCATCAGCAGATCGCATTCCATAGTTCTGTTCTGTGGGTAACAAATAATTAACGGTGACAAACAGGTTGCAACAGCAACGAACGGCACCTTAATAATCAACCCAATGAATACAAACGACGAATAAATAGTATTTATTAATGATTACGATAAGGTCAGAGACTACACAGAAGCGCCACAATGCCTTTTGTCGATTTAAGGCGACCGGACAAGGCTTCTTCTTAATACATTCATAAATTAAATATCATTCACAATAAAAACAAAAAACTTAAACTCATTATTTAAATCAATGTTCATTTTCACACCGATGAAAATACTATCTCATTTATCTTTTATGCCTATATAATCCACCGCATTATTGTCATTTTATTTTTGATATCCAATTTTTTCGTGGTGTATATGTCTAATAAAATCTTTACGCATTCCCTACCTATGCGCTATGCCGATTTTCCAACGCTGGTTGATGCTTTGGACTACGCCGCTCTGAGTAGCGCCGGAATGAATTTTTATGACAGACGTTGCCAACTTGAAGATCAACTGGAATATCAGACGTTAAAAACGCGTGCCGAAGCTGGTGCGAAGCGGTTGTTATCGCTGAACCTGAAAAAAGGCGAACGCGTGGCGCTGATTGCCGAAACGAGTAGCGGGTTTGTAGAGGCTTTTTTTGCCTGTCAGTATGCTGGCTTAGTCGCCGTCCCGTTGGCGATTCCAATGGGCGTCGGTCAGCGGGATTCCTGGAGCGCCAAACTCCAGGGTTTACTGGCAAGTTGCCAGCCCGCAGCCATTATCACTGGTGATGAGTGGTTGCCACTGGTCAATGCCGCGACGCATAACAACCCCGAATTACATGTTTTAAGCCACGCCTGGTTTAAGGCATTACCGGAAGCCGATGTTGCGCTCCAGCGTCCAGTTCCGAACGATATCGCCTACCTCCAGTACACCTCCGGCAGCACCCGTTTTCCCCGTGGCGTCATTATCACCCATCGCGAAGTGATGGCTAATCTACGTGCTATAAGCCACGACGGCATTAAATTACGCCCTGGCGACCGCTGCGTCTCCTGGCTGCCTTTCTACCATGATATGGGACTGGTCGGCTTTCTCCTGACCCCCGTCGCCACGCAGCTTTCAGTAGATTATTTGCGCACTCAGGATTTTGCCATGCGTCCTCTGCAATGGCTTAAATTGATCAGTAAAAATCGCGGCACCGTTTCCGTTGCGCCGCCGTTTGGCTATGAATTGTGCCAGCGCCGCGTGAATGAAAAAGATCTCGCTGAACTGGATCTTTCCTGCTGGCGCGTCGCTGGTATTGGTGCAGAACCCATCTCCGCAGAACAACTCCATCAATTCGCTGAATGTTTCCGTCAGGTTAACTTTGACAATAAAACTTTCATGCCGTGCTACGGACTGGCAGAAAATGCGCTGGCTGTCAGCTTCTCTGATGAAGCCTCCGGGGTTGTGGTTAACGAAGTGGATCGCGACATCCTCGAATATCAGGGCAAAGCCGTCGCGCCGGGTGCAGAGACACGCGCCGTATCGACTTTCGTCAACTGCGGCAAAGCGTTGCCGGAACATGGTATTGAAATCCGCAATGAAGCAGGTATGCCGGTCGCGGAACGTGTGGTAGGCCATATTTGCATCTCCGGTCCCAGTCTGATGAGCGGTTACTTTGGCGACCAGGTTTCGCAAGACGAGATTGCCGCGACGGGCTGGTTAGACACCGGCGACCTCGGTTATCTGCTGGACGGTTATCTGTATGTCACCGGACACATTAAAGATCTGATTATTATTCGTGGCCGTAATATCTGGCCGCAGGATATTGAATATATTGCGGAACAAGAACCGGAAATTCATTCTGGCGATGCGATTGCTTTTGTTACCGCCCAGGAAAAAATCATTTTGCAGATCCAGTGTCGGATCAGCGACGAAGAACGTCGCGGGCAGCTTATCCACGCGCTGGCGGCACGGATCCAAAGCGAATTTGGCGTGACCGCGGCTATCGATCTGTTGCCGCCCCACAGTATTCCCCGAACGTCCTCCGGCAAGCCTGGCCGTGCGGAAGCGAAAAAACGTTATCAGAAGGCTTATGCTGCCAGTCTTAATGTGCAGGAATCCCTGGCATGAATCAAACTGTCGCGGTGACGGGCGCTACCGGGTTTATCGGTAAATATATTATCGATAACCTGCTCGCCCGCGGCTTTCACGTTCGCGCATTGACGCGTACTGCCCGCGCTCACGTCAATGATAATCTCACCTGGGTGCGCGGTTCGCTGGAAGATACTCATTCACTTAGCGAGCTGGTTGCCGGAGCCAGCGTAGTGGTCCATTGCGCCGGGCAAGTGCGCGGGCACAAAGAAGAGATTTTCACCCGCTGTAACGTTGACGGCAGCCTGCGCCTGATGCAAGCAGCAAAAGAGAGCGGCTTTTGCCAACGTTTTCTGTTTATCTCTTCGCTGGCGGCGCGCCATCCCGAGCTCTCCTGGTATGCAAAATCCAAATACGTCGCCGAGCAACGACTGGCAGCAATGGCGGACGAAATTACGCTGGGCGTTTTTCGCCCGACAGCCGTGTATGGTCCCGGCGATAAAGAGTTAAAACCGCTGTTTGACTGGATGCTGCGCGGCCTGCTGCCACGACTTGGTGCGCCAGATACACAGCTCTCTTTTCTGCACGTCACCGATTTCGCGCAAGCAGTGGGTCAGTGGTTAAGCGCCGAAACTATACAGACGCAAACCTATGAATTATGCGATGGCGTCGCCGGCGGCTATGACTGGCAACGCGTACAGCAACTTGCCGCCGACGCCCGTTGCGGTTCCGTGCGAATGGTTGGCATTCCTCTGCCGGTACTCACCGGCCTTGCGGATATCAGTACCGCGTTGAGTCGCCTGGCAGGTAAAGAACCTATGCTGACCCGCTCGAAAATTCGTGAATTAACCCACGCCGACTGGTCGGCAAGTAATAACCGTATTTCTGAAGATATTAATTGGTTTCCCGGGATTAGCCTGGAACACGCATTACGCAACGGGCTATTTTGATTGTCTTGTTTAAAGGTGTGTTAACGTTTCTATGGTAAATCGTGAAATAGTAATGGATTACATCCTTTCCTGTTTACAGGATTTGGTCGAAAACGGTGTGGAAATTAAGCCCGACAGCGATCTCGTCAACGATCTTGGCCTGGAGTCGATCAAAGTGATGGATCTCTTAATGATGCTGGAAGACAGATTCGATATTTCCATTCCTATTAATATTCTGCTGGATGTCAAAACCCCTGCGCAATTAATGGAAACTCTACTTCCATGGCTGGAGAATAAATAATGGGGCTATACGATAAATATGCGCGCCTTGCTGGCGAGCGACTGCAATTTAGTTACAACGGGTTAACACCGTTTGGCACCTGTATTGATGAAGTGTATTCCGCCACCGAAGGCCGGATCGGCAATAAAAAAGTGATTCTGGCCGGGACCAATAATTATCTCGGTTTAACCTTTAATCATGATGCCATCAGCGAAGGTCAGGCCGCGTTAGCGGCCCAAGGTACCGGCACCACCGGTTCTCGTATGGCAAACGGCAGTTATGCGCCGCACCTGGCGTTAGAGAAAGAGATTGCCGAGTTTTTCAATCGCCCTACCGCTATCGTTTTTTCAACCGGTTATACCGCTAATTTAGGCGTCATCAGCGCACTTGCCGACCATAACGCCGTGGTGTTACTGGATGCCGACAGCCACGCCAGTATTTATGACGCCTGTTCTCTCGGTGGCGCGGAAATTATTCGTTTCCGCCATAACGATGCTAAAGATCTGGAACGGCGCATGGTTCGCCTCGGTGAACGGGCGAAAGAGGCGATTATCATCGTTGAGGGCATCTACAGTATGCTCGGTGACGTTGCGCCGCTGGCGGAAATTGTTGATATCAAACGTCGTCTCGGTGGTTATTTGATTGTCGATGAAGCGCATTCGTTTGGCGTGTTAGGCGCAACGGGGCGCGGACTGGCTGAAGCTGTCGGCGTTGAAGATGATGTGGATATTATCGTTGGTACTTTCAGTAAAAGTCTGGCCTCGATTGGCGGTTTTGCTGTCGGTTCGGAAGCGATGGAAGTGCTGCGCTACGGCAGCCGCCCGTATATTTTTACCGCCTCTCCTTCTCCGTCCTGCATTGCGACCGTGCGCTCATCGTTAAGAACCATTGCCACACAACCAGAGCTGCGGCAAAAGCTGATGGATAACGCCAACCATCTGTATGACGGTCTGCAAAAACTGGGTTATGAGTTAAGTTCACATATTAGCCCGGTAGTGCCAGTAATAATCGGTTCGAAAGAGGAAGGTTTACGCATCTGGCGCGAGCTTATCTCGCTGGGCGTGTATGTGAATCTTATCCTGCCGCCTGCCGCGCCTGCAGGCATCACGCTGCTGCGCTGTAGCGTAAATGCTGCCCACAGTCGTGAGCAAATCGATGCCATCATTCAGGCATTTGCTACTCTGAAGCAGTAATGTGAGCCCGCCGTGGTGTTTGCGCCACGGCGGGTTTAATGTTGTCTGTCATACCAATACACCAGGCTCAACGCCACCAACACAAACGCTACCGGTAAACCGAGCGCGGTAACAGGTGCGCTTAACGCAAATAGCAATCCCAAATTGACCATGATTTGATAGCTGATCCAGGTGAGTAAGCCAACGATGACGCCTACAGCGAGACGGCTACCCATCCCTGGCGAGCGCGGGGCGCTAAAGGTAAACGGCACAGCCAGCAAAATCATCGCCAGGGTCAGGATCGGTTGCCCCAGTTTTTCCCACAGTGCAAGGCGGTATTCGCTGCTGGGTTGCCCGGTTTCCTGCAAATAATGGATGTAATGATTAAGCTGACGGACAGAAAAAGTATTCCCCGGCATCGATAACTCATCAAGATCCATACTGGTGAAGGCCGATTGCCAGGCAAGATTATCTGATGTTTCCAGCGTTTCTTTACCGTTAAGCCATTTTTTATGATTCACACCATGCAGGATCCACGTTTTGTCGTCTTTAATGGTGGCACTGCGTGCATAAATGTAGGATTCGAGCGAAAGATCGTCACGATAATGAAAAATCTCCACGCCCACAGGCTGGCCCTGTTCATTCAGCGATTTCACCGTCACAAATTCATTGCCGCGCCTGGCCCACAGCATATTGCCGGTAATGTCATCGTCCTCCCCCAACGCGGTGGCGGTCGATTTGATTTGCAACGCCTGTTGCTGTAATGGCGACGCTACCCACTCATCTATCGCGCCTAACGAAACAGTCCACAATATCCCTGCAACCAGCGCCACCAGTGCAATACGGAAGATAGAAAACCCCATGCTGCGAATGGCGGTAAGCTCACTGTTTTTCGATAACTGCCCCAGGCCGACAATCCCTCCCAATAAGGCGATAAATGGCGAAAGTTCGACCAGTGTGCGCGGTAAGGTCATTAGCACCACCAGCACCGCCTGAGTCCAGCGATAACCGCCCGGGCTGACATCATCCAGTTCGTTAATCAGGTTGAAGGTGGTAAAAAGCGGCAGCAATAGCCCTGCGGCGGCGGCAAAACCGAGAAAGAGATGACGGATTAAATAGCGGCTGAAAACATTCATCGGGAAAATTTCTGCAGCAAAGAGAAGTCGCGTGCGACCAGCATCAGCAGGCCCATTAGCATGAGTCCGGGTACTAACCACAAACCAGGAATGAGGGGAATCGCGCCGTTAGCCACCAGCGTACGGCAGACGTCGCCGCCATAAAAAATGGCAATAAACAGCAACGTCAGTGGCAATAATGTTGAAAATCGCCCTTGCCGCGGTTTTACCCGACTTAATGAAATGGCCAGCAGCGCCATCAACAATGCTGTCAGGCCACGGCTTTGTCGCCATTGCAGTTCGGCATGATCGGCTGGAAAGACGGAGCGCGCCAGCTCCGTGACCGATTTCGCTTTGCGTTTGACGTTAGGGCTTTGATCCAGCGGATTCAGATGTAATTGCAGATTACGGTAGATCTGTGCGTTGTCGTCACGCCCCTGATGATCGAGAAGATAGGCAGTGCCGTTGTGCAACATAACGGTCGGTTTCTCGGGTGATGGGTCAACCACATCAACCGAGCGGGCGCGGAAAATGCGGGTTCGATTGGCAGTAGAAGTATAAATCAGCGCGTCAGTCAGGCGATTATTATCCTGATCAACCGTCTGCGAAAGGATCATTCGTCCGTTATCGTTAGTGTTAAATTTCTTTGCCCGCAACTGGCGAACATCCAGCTCCGACTGTGACTGTTGCTCCAGTTGATAAATCTGCGCATAAGCCCACGGACGACCATACATCGACAGAAGGGTGACAAAAATACTTAGCGGTATCGCCAGATAAAGAACGGCTTTGTACAAGCGTCCCGGACTGCCCCCCGCCGCAGAGATAGCGGTAATTTCCGAATCGGTATACATCTGCCCTAGCGTCACGCCAACTGACACATACAGTCCAACAGGTAACAACATCTCCAGTGCAATCAGCACTTTGTAGAAAACGATATCCAGCACAACATCAAGAGCTAATGTCCCATTTGCCGCTTCGGTCAGATAACGCTGTGCGGAGTAGCTGGCGAAAATAAAGATCAGAAAACCGACGATAATCAGCACCAGACGGCGCGTACCACGCATGATGTAGTGTTCAACCAGCTTCATCTCACTAACGCCCTCAATCCTTTGAGTTTTTTATTCATTGATCAGTTTCTGCGCCAGCGCAATGACATGATCTACCTCTTCCGGCGTCAGGCTGCCGTCCTTTGCCCACTGAATTTGCCCGGCTTTATTCAGCACCAGAATGGTTGAACTCTGCTCCAGCAAGCGCCAGGCAACGCGTCCCTGTCCATTGCCGTCAATAACGAATTGCGCCCACGGATAGCGGCGTTTATTTTTTTCGATTTTGCCAACGACAAAATAGCCAGTACCAAAGATGGCATCATCAGTGTTCACAATGGTGGTGGGCTGAAAACGATCCTGCGGAAAGTTTGCCGCTTCAACCGCTTTAATTAAGGAAGGTGCGAATAAGCAGGTCATTTCTTCCCAAGCTGACTCGTTGATTAAAATT
>OBZR01000655.1_pt1 | contig 18004 bp, 10 predicted proteins | sample 1495541 | NCBI WGS metagenome assembly OBZR01 (sample SAMEA2580240, study PRJEB22360) | human gut metagenome | biome: human gut; feature: human-associated habitat; material: faeces | place: Denmark | collected 2008/2010 | reverse complement strand
GGCAGCACGCGCAATGGCAATCAGCTGGCGTTGCCCATTAGACAAGCCTGCACCGTCATCTGTAAGAACAGTGTCATACCCATTATCCAAGTGTTGCACAAAGGAATCCACGTTAGCAATACGGGCAGCTTCAAGAATTTCCTCGCGTGTCGCATCAGCACGACCATAGGCAATATTTTCAGCGATAGTCCCTGTGAAGAGATGGGTATCTTGAAGCACGATACCAAGCGAGCGACGAAGAGAATCTTTCTCAATCAGCTTGACATCAATACCATCATAAGTAATCACACCAGATTGGATATCGTAGAAACGGTTAATCAAGTTGGTAATCGTCGTCTTACCAGCACCTGTCGCACCCACAAAGGCTACCTTTTGCCCCTTGTCTGCATAGAGGTTAACGTCATGAAGGATTTGTTTCTTACCATCGTAAGAGAAATCAACGTCTTGGAAGACCACATTTCCGACCAACTCGACCAATTCGTAGTCGCCATTTGGACGTGGGTGTTTCCAAGCCCAAAGATTGGTTTTCTTGTCTGTCACAACCATTTGACCATCTACCAATTCGTAGTTGACCAAAGTGACCTTACCTTGGTCAACTTCTTCTGGTTCGTCCAGAAGGTCAAAGATACGGTCAGCACCAGCAAGTGCCATAAGAACAAAGTTCAGTTGTTGAGAGACCTGAGTAATAGGTCCGTTGAAGGAACGGTTCAATTGTAGGAAGGCCATGAGACCACCGATAGTCAAACCACCGACACCATTAAGGGCAAAGAGTCCACCGACCAAGGCGGTCAAAACAAAGGAAACATTTCCTAAGTTCCCAAGAATTGGCATGAGAACATTGGCATAGCGGTTGGCCAAGTAAGAAGATTCAAAGAGTTGCTCGTTAATCTTGTCAAAATCAGCCATGCTTTCTTCTTCGTGAACAAAGGCCTTGACCACTTTTTGACCTGACATCATTTCCTCGATGAAACCATTCTCAATCCCCAAATTCTTTTGTTGTTCACCGAAGTAACGGCCTGATTTGGCTGATACATTTTTGATGACCATAAACATGATGCCTACCATGACTAGAACCACGATAAAGAGAAGGGGACTAACCGTAAGCATGGTTACAGTCACCCCGATAAGGGTAATGGCCGTTTGTAACAACTGCGGAATAGATTGCTCGACAGCTTGACGGAGGGCATCGATATCGTTGGTGTAAATAGACATGATGTCACCGTGTTGGTGAGCATCAAAGTAGCGAATCGGAAGCTTTTGCATACGAGCAAAAAGCTGATTACGAAGGGAACGCAGGGAATCTTGTGAAATCGTCGCCATGAGGAGGGAGGCCACATAGTTGGCAACCACACCGATAAGACAAAAGACCCCAACTGACGTCAAGAAACGTAACAGTGGCCCAAAATCATGACTACCAGATTTGAGCATGGGTTGAACGTAAACGTCCACCAAGGACTGAATCGAAGCCGTCAAATTAACCGTTGCCAAAGAAGCAACAACAATGAGGACAAAGGCAATACTAAGTGAAAGTTTGTAGTCTTGCCACAAAAAGCGTAGAAGACGTGCTAGAGAGCCCCAATTAGCTTTTTTCTTATTCTGCATCTGCTACTCCTTTCCCTTGTGTTTGCATCTTGTAAACCTCACGATAGATAGCATTATTAGCCACCAAGTCGTCATGCGTACCAACAGCATCGATACGACCATCATTCATGACGATGATACGGTCGGCATCTTGGATAGATGAAATACGTTGACCGATGATGATTTTGGTCGTGTCCTTAAGACTTGAAGCGAAGCCTTGACGAATCAAACTATCTGTCTTGGTATCGACTGCCGATGTCGAATCATCCAAAATCAAGATTTTCGGATTCATGAGAAGGGCACGTGCGATACAAAGACGTTGACGTTGTCCCCCTGAGACATTGGCTCCACCACGTTCAATCTTAGTATCATAGCCATCCTTAAACTCTTGGATAAATTCATCAGCTTGGGCAATCTTACAAGCTTCAATGATTTCCTCATCTGTTGCCTGTTTATTTCCCCAACGCATATTTTCTTTAATGGTTCCTGAGAAAAGGACATTGGTTTGAAGGACCATGGCAACTTGCTTACGTAAGCTATCCAAATCATAGTCCTTAACATCATGCCCAGCAACCCTAACCTGACCTTCTTCCACATCATAAAGGCGAGGAATCAGCTGAACCAAGCTTGATTTACCCGAACCCGTTCCACCAAGGATACCAATAACTTCACCAGACTTAATATCCAAAGTGATATCTTTGAGGACATGGGTCTTGTCACCATTTTCATCCGTGTATGAGAAATCCACATGATCAAAGCTGATAGAACCATCTGCAACTTCTGTTAAACCATTTTCAGGTGAAACAATGGTGGCTTCAGTGCTAAGAACTTCATCAATACGTTCAACAGATGCTGTAGAGATAGACAACATGACAAAGATCATCATGAACATCATGAGTGACATGAGGATGGTCATGGTGTAACTGAACATCGAAGTCAATTCCCCTGTAGTTAAGCTACCACCAACGATGAGATGGGCACCAAACCAGGAAATCATAAGGAAGGACGCATACATAGACAACATCATAGCTGGGTTAGACATGATAACTACACGAATGGCACGCATGAACATCTTGTAAATACGACGTGAGGCCTTCTTAAATTTGTCAGTCTCTTCCTGCTCTTTAACATAGGATTTCACCACACGCATGTTGGTGATATTTTCCTTGATACTGTTGTTAAGGTTGTCATAAGCCTCAAATACTTGAGTAAAAAGAGGATATACGATTTTGGTAATAATGGCCAAAACCACACCAAGGAAGATCGTTACACCAACAAAAATCCAAGCCATTTCAGCATTAATCAAGAAACTTGCTGCAATAGCAAAAATCAGGTTAAGTGGTGCACGCACACAGACACGGATAATCATCTGATAAGAGTTCTGCACGTTGGTAACATCAGTCATCATACGTGTCACCAAACCACCAGCTGAGAACTTATCGATATTTTCAAAAGAGAAAGTTTGAACCTTTTTGAAAATGGCCTGACGTAGATTCTTGGCAAATCCAGCAGAGGCAAAAGCTGCATAGCGAGCCGACTGCATGCCGCAGAATAGTGATAGAAAGGCGCAGACCAGCATGAGGCCACCGTAGAGCCAAATGTTAGACATGTTGGATTGCTGGACACCTTTGTCCAAAAGATTAGCCATGACAAAGGGAATGGAAATCTCAAACATGACTTCTAGTGTCATAAAGACGGACGCTAGGATTGAGGGTTTCTTGTATTCCTTTATCTGGGGGATAAGGGTTTGAAACATAATTACCTCCGTTTTTTATTCTTTTTCTTTTTTTGATATTTTTCTTAAGTGGCTTCGGACGCTAGTAGCTTCCTTCGGAATCTCATAGCTAAGTTTTGAGCCAAAGTCTCAAAACTTCCGAGTTATAGAAGTCTCTGGACTTCTATAACTATTGCCACGGTGAAAAATATCGCCTACCCTGAGCAGAGCGTGTTTCAGGCATTGATAGATATAATCTAGTCCTGTAATCCATCACGACGAAAGCATCACTTTTGGGCAGAGCGAGCTGTCGAATCGTGAGCAACTTCGAACAAGTGCAAATAGGTCCAGGATAACCCCTACCTCGGCGAAAAATATCGCCTACCCTGAGCAGAGCGTGTTTCAGGCATTGATAGATATAAGCTAGTCCTGTAATCCATCACGGCGAAAGCATCGCTTTTAGGCAGAGCATACTGTCTGAAAGCTACTCTTAACGCTCATCCTTTATCTATAAAAGAACGGTTATACCCTTTTGAGAGCATACAAAAGCCCCTGAGGGCAGACCCTAGGGATTCTTTCATTCTTATATATACGTCATTAGTATAGGCTAATTTGATTTAAATTGCAAGAGAAATAACATTTTACATAAAAATCGGTGGGTATTTTACAATTTTTGCATATAATAGAGCTAAAAAGCAACTGGTTTTAAGAATTCTTATCTAAAACATTCGGAAATTCCCCTTAACCGTAGCGGAAAGTTGTTTTCTTCTCCTATTTATAATAGACTATCACTAACATTAGATGAAAAGGTGACTCTATGACTATAAATCAACTGCTTCAAAAGCTGGAGCCTACTAGCCCTATCCTTCAAGCTAACTTTGGAATTGAACGCGAAAGTCTTCGTGTCGATAGACAGGGAAAATTAGCACATACGCCTCACCCTTCCTGCCTAGGAGCTCGAAGTTTCCACCCTTATATTCAAACAGATTTTTGTGAGTTTCAGATGGAACTCATCACACCAGTTGCTAAATCTACCACTGAGGCTCGTCGATTTCTTGGAGCCATTACCGATGTAGCTGGACGTTCCATCAGTAAAGATGAACTTCTCTGGCCCTTGTCCATGCCTCCTCGTATCAACGCCCAAGAAATCCAAGTTGCCCAACTGGAAAATGAATTTGAACGCCATTATCGTAACTACCTGGCCGAAAAATACGGAACTAAACTACAAGCTATCTCAGGTATCCACTATAATATGGAGTTGGGTAAAGATTTGGTTGAGGCCTTGTTCCAAGAAAGTAATCAGACCGATATGATTGCTTTCAAGAACGCCCTATATCTTAAGCTGGCTCAGAACTATTTGCGCTATCGTTGGGTGATTACCTATCTCTTTGGTGCTGCACCTGTTGCTGAGCAAGGCTTCTTCGACCAAGAAGTGCCAGAACCCGTGCGTTCCTTCCGAAACAGCGACCATGGTTATGTCAATAAGGAAGAAATCCAAGTATCTTTTGCAAGCCTAGAAGACTATGTCTCTGCCATCGAAAACTATGTCGAACAAGGTGATTTGATTGCGGAAAAGGAATTTTACTCGGCTGTTCGTTTCCGTGGACAAAAGGTTAATCGCTCCTTCCTTGACAAGGGAATTACCTACCTGGAATTCCGTAACTTCGACCTCAACCCCTTTGAGCGTATCGGTATTAGCCAAACTACCATGGATACCGTACACCTGCTTCTCCTAGCCTTCCTCTGGATGGATGCCCCTGAAAATGTCGATCAGGCTCTGGCTCAAGGTCACGCGTTGAATGAAAAAATCGCCCTCTCTCATCCTTTAGAGCCTCTACCTTCTGAAGCTGAAACTCAGAACATTACGACGGCTCTGGACCAACTGGTGCAACATTTTGGACTAGGTGGCTATCATCAAGGTTTGGTCAAACAAGTTAAAGATGCCTTTGCTGATCCTAGTCATACACTAGCAGCCCAACTCTTATCTTATATCAAAGACAAGTCTCTTGCTGACTTTGCCCTTGACAAGGCTCTTGCCTATCATGATTATGACTGGACTGCCCACTATGCTCTTAAGGGTTATGAGGAGATGGAACTTTCTACTCAGATGCTACTCTTTGATGCCATTCAAAAAGGAATCCATTTTGAAATCCTAGATGAGCAGGATCAATTCCTTAAACTCTGGCATAAAGATCATGTTGAGTACGTCAAAAATGGTAACATGACCTCAAAAGACAACTATGTAGTACCTCTTGCCATGGCTAATAAAACCGTGACCAAAAAAATCCTGGCTGACGCTGGTTTCCCTGTTCCTGCTGGCGACGAATTTACCAGTCTGGAGCAAGGTCTAGCCTACTATCCTCTTATCAAGGACAAGCAAATTGTAGTTAAACCAAAATCAACCAACTTTGGTCTGGGCATTTCCATTTTCCAAGAGCCTGCCAGCCTTGATAACTATAAGAAAGCCCTCGAGATTGCCTTTGCAGAAGATACAGCTGTTCTTGTTGAAGAATTTATCCCAGGAACCGAATACCGTTTCTTTATCTTGGATGGACGTTGTGAGGCTGTACTCCTTCGTGTCGCTGCGAATGTTGTCGGTGATGGCAAACACACCATTCGTGAATTGGTCGCTCAGAAAAATGCCAATCCATTGCGAGGACGTGATCACCGCTCACCACTTGAAATCATTGCGCTTGGAGACATTGAACAACTGATGTTAACGCAACAGGGTTATACACCTGATGATATTCTCCCAGAAGGGAAAAAGGTCAATCTACGTCGTAACTCAAACATTTCTACGGGTGGTGACTCTATTGATGTCACTGAGACCATGGATTCCTCTTACCAAGAACTAGCTGCAGCTATGGCAACTAGTATGGGAGCTTGGGCTTGTGGGGTTGACCTCATTATTCCAGATGAAACCCAACCTGCTAGCAAAGAAAACCCTCATTGCACCTGCATCGAGCTCAACTTTAACCCTTCTATGTATATGCACACCTACTGTGCTGAAGGACCTGGACAGGCTATCACTTCAAAAATCTTAGACAAGCTTTTTCCAGAAGTTGCCACAAATCAAAACTAAAACTTAAATCTTAGGCGCAAACAAATCACCTTTATCTCGAGATAAAGGTGATTTTGCTTTATTAACCAAACTCTCCTGCTTCTTCCTCAGGATGAGTTTCCATGTACTGGATGTGTTGTATATAGGCATCTTGAGCCTGATTGAAGGCTTCCTGATCACTGTAAGGATAATCTATGTAAAAGAGGTCCCGCCAGCCATTCAAGGTTTGGCTATTGTAGAAACCTTGAATCTTTGTGGGAAGAAACTCTTTGTTGTAGCTGATCCGCAGCTTGAGTAGGGTCTTATCCTGAAACTGAGTGATGATACTGTTGGAGGTTTCTTGGCCTTCCAGACTAGTCCAAACTTTATTCAGAACAATGTCCTGACTATAGTGATTAGCCTTGATGCGATTTTTGTCCACTGGGAGCTTCTGGGTAGCCTCTAAAAGGTAGGACACCTCTCCTTGAAAATAAGCCTCAATGGTTAAATCCCCAAGACTGGAGCCATATAATAGGCCATCCTTAATAGCAATGTTTGATCCAAAAAGTCTTTGGCCAGCTACATCAAAGGACATCCCCTCATCCTGCCCGTAGAGCTTGATGGCATAGGCATCCCTTACACGATAGAAATTTTTAGCGACAAGAACACTATCAAGGGTTTCAGTCTTTTTTATCTCAACCTTGGGGCTTGTAGGTTTCTTGGTAAAAGCTGTCAAACCCATTAAGCACAAGATGAGAGCGAATATAATCAAGGTAAGCATTGTAGACCTGGAGCCGGTCTTCAGCTTTAACTTGTCTCCATGTTTCAAGGTCTTTCAAGCCTCCTTTTTTAACAATATCAGCATAGCGCCCACCGTTTAAGACATTCTTGGCATTTTTCCACTTCTTGACCATCTTGCGTCTAATCGCATTGTCAGCAGGATGACGAACGTCAAGATAGGTATGGCTATTATTGAGATAGGCTGGTAGGTCAGCATTCAAGCCCTTAGACAGCCCATAGTTAGCAGAATCAGTATCGGCAATGTCAGCACCGTCTTCAATCTTATAATGCTTAGGATTAGAGTCGATGCTACCGTCTTTCCTTTTCTTGTAGACATTCCACTCAGAGACAAATCTCCCCGTATCCATATTGACAATAAACTCAATAAAACGGGAATTGCTAACTCCGTATGGGCCCATGACACTGGTCTGAGGTAGCTGAATTTTCATGTTCTGCGGATAGGTAAAGTCTCCCAAGCTTCGATTATGGTAGGAAGCACCCGTAGTGTAATCCAAATGAATCTTCTTGTCCTTGCTGTAGGCCAGAAGTTTGTCTAAATCTGTCTTGCCCTTGTAGTTGGTCCTAATATAGTCCATGGACTGCTTATCAATCCAAGACCTAAAAAGATGGAGCTTGATACCTAAGTCATCCACCCCAAGCCCTAGATCCGTCTGATAGGTCTCCATAATAGCCTCACGGAAGTAACTATAAAAAGGACTGGTTGGCTCTAGCTTCTTGGAAAATTTATAACCTGACTTCCCTAACTGGAGGAACTGGTACTTGTCCACATAAACCTGCATGTGCTCCATAACCAAATTGAGCTTGTCATGATTAGGTAGTTGAGAAGCTTGGAAAAAGGCCGTATAGGTATCTGAGCCCACTTCCTTACTTTCTTGGTCAATATCCCGTAGAACCTTGTCTAGCTGGGTCAGAGAAGTCTTCTTCATCTTACTTCTCACCTGAGCCACATAAGCCGGCTTAATGCCCTGATCCCAGTGGTCACGAGCCATAATAGCATCTGCCTTTTGTGAAATCAAGGTCAAGCGTTTCTGATAAGACGCGTCCTCCAAGGCCAGCTTTAAAGCCTTTGATGGCGTCGCTTGAACCACAGATAAATCACCGTAGATATCAGACTTTAGGACAAGATTTACCTGCATATCATAGGAATGATTGATATGGAGAACGAGGTAAATCTTCCCGTCTTCCTTCCTAACAGACAAAGCATCGAGTTGATAAGATTGGATAACCCCAGCCTGACTAAGTGCCAGTCTATCTATATTTTCCAAAGAATCCTGATAAATATAGGAAATCTCAGGGTCTTTGACCTTCTTTACCAAAGAGTGATTGCGCTGTCGATTGAAAACCACAAGACCAAGTATGAGGATTACAGCCAGGGCACTTGCCAGATACTGTAAAATTACTTTCTTCATAGTACTTCCATTATAGCATAGGAGGACAAAATATTCTGAAAAGGATTGGCAAACGTTGAAAACAAATGAAAAAAACAGGCCGACTAAGACCTGTTTGAATGAATTGTTTATAAATCGCTCAAGCGACGATGTTTGATACTAAAATCAAAATAAGCATTTTCCTGAAGTTTGTGGAATATGTCTCTGTAGGCTTTTTCGTCAAAGTGATCGCCACGATAGAGAATCTCAAAGCTCAAACCTTCGTATTCCAAGAAGGCATTAGAAGTCTTAAAACCATTACGCTTGTAGAAATCCCAACGCGCCACACGTTGCTCAGGATTGTCATTGGGTTCATCCAAGCGCTCTACTTCCAAGACCATAGAACGAGATGGTCCATAAAAGTCCACCAGTTTATCAATAATCTCACTTCCGTAGCCATGACTCCGCATTTGAGGTACGATGGCGAAGAAGCTCACATAAAAAACTTTGGCATTGTAGAGAACTGAGGCAAATCCAACAAAATCATCCTCGTCATAAAAGGCAAAGAAATGATAATCATCACGACCATCCAATTTTAAGAAGTCACTTAATGGAATACGTTCTTCTTCTGGAAAGGCCTCGTTGTTTAAGCGCTCTACCCTATCTAATTCTGGAAACTCTTTGGTAATCAATTGGCTGCGTAAAGCCATAAATTTCCCCCCTTTTTGATGCTTATACCTATAGGTCATTATAACATCTTGATAAGCAAGTGCAAGTTTCAAGGACTAAGATAAGTCTACTGGTAAACTCCTACTGCCGTGTATAAATGCTGCTTGGCTGTCTACGACTTCTCTCTTCTTAAAAAATAAAAGACAACGACCATTTCTAGTCGTTATCTTTTTGTGATTCATAAGCTATCGCCTATTTTTTCAATTCCCAAATTTCTTTAGCATACTCTGTGATCGTATCATCTGAAGTGAATTTGTGAGATTTAGCAATATTAGCTAAGCTCATACGTGCCCACTTGTCATGATCACGATAAAGCGCATCGATTTTCTCTTGAGCTTCTACATAAGCAGCGAAGTCTTCCAAGAGGAAGTACTCATCGTTGTGGGTGATGAGGGCTTCGTAAATTTCAGTACCTTCAGATTGAGCATTTGGAATCGTACCATTAACAAAGGTATCAACGACACGACGAATGACTGGGTTATTTTCATAAACTGCACGAGAGTAGTAATCGTGACGTGCATAGTGTTCATAAACTTCGTCCTTGTCCATACCGAAGATGACAACATTCTCATCGCCAACTTCATCCTTGATTTCAATGTTGGCACCATCAAGTGTTGCCAAGGTAATAGCACCAGTCATCATGAATTTCATGTTTGATGTACCAGATGCTTCTTTAGAAGCCAATGAGATTTGCTCAGAGACATCTGCTGCTGGGATGATAAGTTCTGCAAGACTGACACGGTAGTTTTCAAGGAAGACCACTTTAAGTTTCCCTTGAAGGCTTTCATCATTGTTAACAAGGTTGGCAACTTCGTTGATGAGTTTGATAACAGATTTAGCGAAGTGATAACCAGGGGCAGCTTTGGCACCAAAGATGAATACACGAGGTACCATGTCTTTATCTGGATTATCTTTCAGATCCCAATAAAGTTTGATGATGTGAAGAAGGTTAAGCAATTGACGTTTGTAAGCGTGAAGACGTTTTACTTGAACATCAAAGATAGCATCTGTAGACACTTCTACACCTGTTGTTTCCTTGATATAGTCTGCCAAACGTTGTTTAGCAGTCTTCTTAACTTGATAGAACTGGTTCAAGACTTCCTTGTCATCCAAGTAAGTTGTAAGATTTTCAAGCTCATGGATGTCGTTACGCCAACCGTCACCAATCACGTCATCAATTGCTGCTGAAAGTTCTGGAGCTGCAATTTGTGTCCAACGACGTTGAACGATACCATTTGTCTTGTTATTGAATTTTTCTGGATAAATAGTATAGAAATCGTGAAGGGTATCTTCTTTAAGGAGTTCTGTGTGGAGTTTGGCAACCCCGTTAACTGAGTGACCACCAATGATAGCCAAGTTAGCCATGTGGACTTGGTTATCCTTAACGATACGTGTGCGTTCAATGACATCTGCAGCAATACCACGTCCAGCCATTTCAGCGATGTAACGGTTGTCGATTTCCAAGATGATTTGGTAAACACGTGGAAGGACACGTTTGAAGAGCTGTTGATCCCATTTTTCAAGGGCTTCTTGAAGAATAGTGTGGTTAGTGTAGCTCATAGTTTTAACAGTCGCATTCCAAGCATCTTCCCATGAAAGACCATATTCATCAAGGAGGAGACGCATGAATTCAGCTGGTGCAACCGCAGGGTGCGTATCATTGATGTGAACAGATACTTTTTCGTGGATATCTTTCAATGGCAAGCCCATCTTGAGGTAAGATTTAATGATTGTTTGGAGACCGGCACTTGTCATGAAGTACTCTTGAACCAAACGCAATTCTTTACCTTCAATCGTTGAATCATCTGGATAAAGAATAGCAGTAATATCTTTCACACGACGACGTGCATCAAGCGTAGGATAATCCAATTCGTATTCTTCAGGAATTTCTACATCCCAAAGACGAAGGTTGTTAATCACACCATTCTTATAACCAATTTGCGGCACATCATAAGGTACGGCACGAAGGACTTGAGCATTCTTATAAGTTGGGACAAAGCGACCATCTTCATTGCTTTCAAGAACCACATCACCAAAGAGTTTCACATAGACAATATCGTGGTCTTTACGTGTTTCCCAAACATTACCTGTAGAACCAAACCAACCATCTGGTAATTCCACTTGGTAACCATCCACAATACGTTGTTTGAAAAGTCCGTAACGGTAACGAAGACCGTTACCAAAACCTGGATAACCAGTAGTCGCAAGTGAATCCATGAAGGCAGCCGCCAAACGACCAAGACCACCATTACCAAGTGCCATGTCATGCTCAGCTTCTACAACTTCACGGAAGTCAATATCAAGTTCTGCGAATCCCTCTTTAACAGGGTCAAGAATACCAAGGTTGAGAAGGTTAGTTTCCAACATACGACCTGGAAGAAATTCAATCGAGAAGTAGTAAGCAATCTTTTCTTGATTGTCTGAAAGTGCATGGTTGCGTTCAATCCATGTATTTGTGTAATACTTGCGGATCAAACCAGCCAAGGCTGTAAAGATTTCTGTTGGTGTCGCCTTAGCAACTTTAATCAACTGCTCTTGATGGAGAGTATCTTTAAAGTCACGGATAAATTGTTCTTTTGTTAAATTTTCTAGTTGCATAGAATTCCTTTCTTACTACTTCTATACCTTGGATCCACCTCTAAAAGAGAATAATTAGGATAAGGGGGATTGGAAATTTTTAACTCCCAAACCTTGCCAGATAAGATTCAAAACAAAGGTTTCAAAATCTTTTTACAAAACTGCTAAAGCAGTTAAATTCATTATAACATGATTAGAGTTATTCTTCTATTCAGATTTTTAGATGTTATCTCCATAATTGCTTTCAAGCGAATCTTAAAGAACTAAATAAGTATAGAAGCATTTTCAAACTCTTTACATGAAGATAACTTTTCCCTCACGAGAAAAGTTATCTTTGGAACTATACTAATTGTTTGTACAAATCAACATATGCCAAACTTGCTGTATCCCATGAGAAGTCACGTGTCATCGCATTGTGTTGAAGTTGTTTCCAAGCTTCAGCATGATTTTCGTAGACATCGAGAGCTTTTTCAAGGGTTTGAACCATCCAGTAACCTGAGAAGTTACCAAATGAGAAGCCAGTACCTGAGCCTGTTACAGGGTTGTAAGGTTCAACAGTGTCACGAAGACCACCAACCTCACTAACCACTGGCAAGGTACCATAGCGCATAGACATCATTTGAGAGAGACCACATGGTTCGAAGGCTGAAGGCATAAGGAAAATGTCACAACCAGCATAAATTTGTTGAGCCAACTCTAGGTTGAAAGTAATGTTGGCAGACATTTTCTCTGGGTAGGCATGAGCGAACCAAGAGAAAGAATTCTCATAGTCACTGTAACCAGTACCCAAAAGAACAATCTGAACATCATGTTGCAAGATATTGTGGAGCTCATTGACCACCAAATCGAAACCTTTTTGGTCTGTCAAACGAGACACCATACCAATGACTGGTACATCTTCACGAACTGGAAGACCAAGACGTTCTTGAAGCGCTGCCTTGTCTTTGGCTTTACCTGACAAATCATCCACTGAGAAGTGGTAAGGAATGTGAGTATCCGTTTCTGGATCAAGGAGGTCCGTATCGATACCATTAACAATACCAGATAACTTACCAGATTCCATGCGCATGATTTGATCAAGGCCTTTACCAAATTCAGGTGTTTGGATTTCTCCAGCATATGAAGGTGAAACTGTTGTTACACGGTCTGCGTAAAGAACAGCAGCTTTCATCCAGTTGAGGCAGTCATTCCAACGAAGGGTACCATCTGCATAACGCTCATAACCAACACCGAAGATTTCCCAAAGCATACCACTGTCAAATTGACCTTGGAACTCAATATTGTGGATAGTGAAGACTGTCTTAATACCTTGGTAAGCTTGAATCCAATGGTATTTTTCCTTAAGAAGGAATGGAATCATGCCTGTGTGGTAGTCATGAACGTGGAGAACATCTGGAATAAAGTCCACTTTTTCCATCAACTCAAGGGCAGCCATTTGGAAGAAGCCAAAACGCTCACCATCATCCCACTCACCGTATACCGTTCCACGGTTGAAATACTGCTCATTATCAATGAAGTAGAAAGTCACACCATCGCGAACGATTTTCTTGATGCCGACATATTGACGACGCCAACCAACATTTGTATAGAAGAAGCCAAGGTCTTCAACCTGATCGCCAAACTTAGCCGAAACTACATCATAATAAGGGAGAATTACGGCAACTTCGTGACCATTTTTAACAAGAGATTTAGGAAGGGCACCGATAACGTCACCTAGGCCACCTGTTTTAGCGAAAGGCGCACCTTCAGCTGCTACAAATAAAATTTTCATCGTACAATATCCTCTGTTACAACGCTACCTTTTTTGATGACAACTGGGTTGTTTTCTGTACCGCGGATAGTAACGCCGTCAGCAATTTTAACACCTTTATCCACAATAGCATATTCAACAGTAGCATTCTTACCAACTTCAACACGTGGGAAGATGACTGCATGGTTTACAGTTGAACCTTCTGCCAAGTCAACATTACGTGAAACAACAGAATGATCTACTTTACCACGGACAAGAGAACCTGAGGCAAACTGAGAAACTTTAACATCAGATGAAGCTGCATAGTATGTTGGCTCTTCATTTTTAACTTTTGTATAAACTTTTTGGTTTGGTGCAAAAAGTGAATAGAATTTTTGTGATTCCAACATATCCAAGTTAGCATCAAAGTACGCTTTCACTGAGTGGATATTTGAAAGGTAACCAGTGTACTCGTAAGCAAAAGCATTTTCAGCAACTGCCAAATCACGAAGTACATAACGAAGCTTACGTGGTTCTTCTTTAGCTGCTTCTTCTTCCAATTTTTCAATCAAGAATGGTGTATCCACAACAAAGATATCTGTAGACATATTGTAAACTTCTTTATCTCCACCCTGGAAGAGTTCATGGCCAAGCACTTTGTCAGATTCATCAATTTCCAAAATGCTGTTTACATCTGAAATGAGTTCTTTCGGAAGTTTTTTGTAGACAACAGTAATTTTTGGCTCTGCTGTATTGTGAAGGTGGAAAACTTGGTTAAGATCAATATTGACCAAAACATCACTGTTAAGCGCTACCGTTTGGTCTGACCCTGAACGTTTAAGGTAAGTCAAAATTTGACGATAGTATTCTTCATCAACCGTTGAACTTTCAACTGGAGTGTTATAAATACCAAGGTAGTAGTGGCTGAGGAGTGTTGATAAGCCCCACTCACGACCTGAACGAATGTGGTCGAAAACAGAACTGATATTTTCGTTTTGGAAGATACCAAAGACGCTACGGATACCAGCGTTAGCCAAGTTAGACAACGGGAAGTCGATGAGGCGATATTTTCCACCAAATGGTAGGCTGGCAATAGGACGGTGCTCAGTCAAACCATCCATGTCATGGAATCCTACGGTATTTCCTAGAATTGCAGAATATTTATCAATCTTCATCTTTTGGTACCCCCACTACTTCATTGTATCCTACGACTTGCACTTCTTCTGTACCGTCAATTTCCACGCCATCAGAAATGTGTGCCCCTTCACCGATAATCGCACGTTTAATTTTTGCCCCTTTACCGATAACTGCACCACTCATAATCACTGAATCTTCAACGACCGCACCTTCACGGATTTGGGCACTTGTTGAAAGCACTGAATGTTTAACAGTTCCATCAACCAAACAGCCATCAACAACGAGTGAGTCTTCAATTTCAGCATGTTCACCAAAGAAGTTTGGTGGAGCAATCATGTTACGTGAATAAATTTTCCATTGACGGTTACGGCTATCCAAAGCATTTTCTGGAGAAATATACTCCATATTTGCTTCCCAAAGGGATTCGATAGTACCTACGTCCTTCCAGTAGCCTTCAAATTCATAAGCATAGACGCTTTCACCTGTTTCAAGATAAGCAGGAATAACGTTCTTACCAAAGTCAGACATATCAACTGCACTCTTTTCAGCTGAAACCAACATATTGCGAAGACGTTTCCAGTCAAAGATGTAAATACCCATTGATGCCTTAGTAGATTTAGGATTTTCAGGTTTTTCTTCGAATTCGACGATACGGTTATTAGCGTCTGTGTTCATGATACCGAAACGGCTAGCTTCCTTAAGTGGCACATCAAGAACTGCTACAGTAAGACTCGCGTTGTTGTCTTTGTGTGCTTGGAGCATATCATCATAATCCATCTTGTAAATATGGTCACCAGACAAGATTAGAACGTATTCAGGATTGATGCTGTCGATATAGTCAATGTTTTGGTAAATAGCGTGGCTGGTACCTTCGAACCAACGATTACCTTCACTAGCTGAGTAAGGTTGAAGAATTGATACACCAGAGTTAACACCATCCAAGCCCCAACTTGAACCATTTCCGATATGGTTGTTCAAAGCAAGTGGTTGATACTGTGTAATGACACCAACATTGTTAATTCCTGAATTGGCACAGTTTGACAAACCAAAGTCAATGATACGGTAGCGTCCACCAAACTGAACAGCTGGTTTGGCAATACTTTGGGTCAATTTTCCAAGACGAGTTCCTTGCCCACCAGCAAGGATCAAAGCCAACATTTCATTTTTCATGAATAGTCCCCCTCATGATTTTTAGTTTCATCCCAAAAAGGATGACGAGATAATCAGTCGAAACTGGTTATGACAATTAAAGTAAGTTTTTCACTAATGGTAACAGTTCGAAAATCAAAAGCATCTTAGAATTGTGATTTTCTATCTATCACCCCGAAAAACAAATCGTGTACACGTTTAAGTCTACCCTTTATTTCAAGCGACGTTTTACACGCCAGATACTTGCTCCTAGAGCAGGTAGGGTGAAGCTAAGGGTATTTTCATAGTCCTTCCACTTCGCCTTTTGGGTACGGGTTTCAGGATTTCCTTCTTTCCAGACACCACCGAACTCTTCCATCTCAGTGTTAAGCACTTCTTGGTAGATACCAGCTACTGGCAATCCAATTGTGAAGTTTTGTCGTTCCACTGGAGCTAGGTTGAAGACACAGACGAGGAAGTCACCCTTATCGCCTTTGTCATCCTTACGAATGAAGGAAAGAACACTTTCAGCGCGGTTATCCGCATCGATAATTTCAATACCATCGTAAGAATCATCAATTTGCCAGAGAGATTTATGGTCCTTGTAGAAAGCATTCATATGGCTAGTAAAGGCCTGCATCTTCTGGTTCATCTCATCTTCAAGATTACCCCATTCGAGTTGATAATCAAACTTCCACTCCAAGAATTGACCAAACTCAGAACCCATGAAGAGCAATTTCTTACCTGGGTGACAGAGTTGGTAAGCATAGAGGTTACGTAGGCCAGCAAACTGATTGTAGCGATCCCCCCACATCTTATGCATCATACTCTTCTTACCATGAACTACTTCATCATGTGAGAATGGCAGAACATAGTTTTCATTGAAGCAATACATGAAACTGAAAGTCATCAGATTGAAATCGTACTGACGGTAAACTGGATCTTCTTCGTAGAATTTGAGGATATCGTTCATCCAACCCATATTCCATTTGAAGTCGAAACCTAGACCACCCTCTTCAATCGGTTGTGTAATTGGTGTTGCTGCAGTTGATTCTTCCGCAACCATCATGACATCTGGATAGCGTTTTTTAATCTCACGATTGAGTTTTTGAAGGAAGCCATAGCCTTCCAAGTTACGGTTACCACCGTCCTTGTTTGGCATCCATGGACCCTCATCATAGTCCAAATAGAGCATGTTTGAAACTGCATCCACTCGGATACCATCGATATGATAATTTTCAATCCAGTAAAGAGCACTTGAAATAAGGAAAGACTGTACTTGATTTTTCCCTAAGTCAAAGTTAAGTGCACCCCAACGATAGTTATGAGCTCGATCGTGATCCTGATATTCGAAAGTTGGTGTACCATCAAAGTAGGCTAAAGCATCGTCATTCTGTGTATAGTGACCTGGGACCCAGTCTACCAAGACACCGATATTATTCTGGTGACATGCTTCAACAAAATCTTGAAAATCTTCTGGTGTACCATAGGTATGCTCAAAAGCAAAGTAACCCATGAGCTGGTAACCCCAACTCATCCCAAGAGGGTGAGCCATGAGTGGCATGAATTCCACGTGGGTATAGTTCATCTCAACCAAATATGGAATCAACTCTTCTTTCAATTCTTTGAAAGTATAAGGTTGACCATCCTCTTTTAGTTTCCAAGATGATGCATGAGCTTCATAGATATTAACCGGACGTTTTTGGAAACCAAAGCGTTTACGACGACCCATCCAAAGGCCATCCTTCCACTTCTTAGTTTTCTTCTTACGAATCACAGCTCCTGTTCCTGGACGTGGCTCCAAATAAGTAGCGAAAGGATCCATCTTTTCGACTACTTGACCTCCCTTACGTTTCACCAAGAACTTATAGAGTTGTCCTTCTTGAGGGAGGGCTGAACTTACCTCCCAAACACCGATATGGTTTTTGGTCATATCCAGAGGTTCATCAAACCAACCTGTGAAATCTCCAATTACCTGAATCTGCTCAGCATGAGGGGCCCACACACGGAAGACAAATCCTTCTTCTCCCTCCAATTCATGCACACCCAGATAATTCTGAAGGTGGAAGTTCTCACCTGTCCCAAACGTGTACATGGCTTCATCGAGATTCATACCATCACTCCTTTCTAAAACTAGCCTTGATAGATCTAACTATCAAGAAATTAAAACATTGAAATATATGTAAATACACTAGAAAACC